>Ga0315912_10000513_pt1 | contig 69552 bp, 53 predicted proteins | sample VfabasoilMG_FD_204469 | JGI IMG/M metagenome (GOLD analysis project Ga0315912, IMG submission 204469) | Garden soil microbial communities collected in Santa Monica, California, United States - V. faba soil | ecosystem: Environmental > Terrestrial > Soil > Garden | place: USA: California... | reverse complement strand
GAACGGGTCGACGTGCGCGTGATGCTTTCGCTGGAGATGCTCGGCTACTACAGCGATAGCGCTCGCAGTCAAAAATACCTGCCGGGCATGTCGCTCTTCTACCCCGACCGCGGTGACTTCATCGGTTTCGTCACCAACCTCAGCTCCCGGCGCCAGATGCACGAGGTCAAGCGCGCCTTCCAGGAGAACACGGCGTTCCCGTGCGAGAGCCTGGCTGCGCCCGAGTGGACGGTAGTCGTGGGCCTGAGCGACCACCGCTCGTTCTGGCGCGAGGGCTATCCGGCGCTGATGGTCACCGACACGGCGTTCATGCGCAATCCCCACTACCACACGGCCACCGACACGGCCGATACGCTCGACTACGGGCGCTACGCGCTCGTCACGGCTGGATTGATCGCGACCGTGAAGCGACTCGGTTTGACACAGTAGCGATAGGTCGCCGTTTCGGGGCGGCAGCTCTTCAGCTCGCGTGGTGGCATCCGATCTGGCCCTTACCGTGAGCGCCCTCCCGGACCTCGAGCACTGCCCTCGGCGGCGCCGGCAGCTCTCGTCCCCGGCGTGCAGGGGAAGCCGGCGGACGAGGTGAGTCGGGGCACGTCTCTAGGCATCGGTGTGCCCCCGCGTCCGATGGCGGGCGCCGTCCCCGTCCAGAATGGGACGCCCCGCCCGCGAGCCACCGCCGTGGGCGGCGAGCGACCCATGGTGCTGGTGCGACCGATCGTGCCGGTCGCTGCGGCGGCGTCGATCCCGCCGCTGCCTCTGCTGCGGCGCCGGCCCGACGTGAGTCCGACGCGCGTGGACCCGTCCGCCCCACCCGTCTCTGGCACACGGCGCAGGCCAGCGCAGGCGCTGCCTCAGGCGCGCCGTCGAGAAGTCCCCTCGCGTAGCCTGGCGAGCAAACGGCTCTTGCTGGCCGGCATGGGGATCCTGGTGCTGTGCGTTCAGGTTTGCGCGCTGCGGCTGGCACGCAACCATGTGTCGTACGACTTCTGGCCTGCTCTGGCGCGAGCCACGGCCAGCCTGGCCCGACCCTAGCGCTGACGTTCCCCAGAAAAACGGCACGTCCTGGCCGGAACCAGTGCGCCGCGAGCGCGAGTCTGGCGTCCTTCTACTGCTTCCCCCGGCGTGTGGCGGGGCACACGACCGGCTCGGCTGGCGTCGAAGGGGGGCACGGAGGAACGCTCGCATGCTGGACATCGCAGGGAACCAACGCACTTGGCTGTGCTCGGCCGTACTGGCCGCGGCGGCCCTCTGCGCGCTCAGCGCGGCGGCCGAGGAACACTGCAAGGCCGACGGGAAGGGGGCGATGGTCGTCACCGCCAACCCCTTGGCCACCGATGCCGCGCTCGAGGTGCTGAAGCGTGGGGGGAATGCCATCGATGCCTTCGTGGCGAGCCAACTCGTGCTCGGCCTCGTCGAGCCCCAGTCGACCGGCCTGGGTGGAGGCGGCTTTCTCGTCTACTACGATGGCACGAAGAAGACGCTCGAGACGTTCGACGCGCGGGAAACGGCGCCCGCGGGGGCTAGCGAGGACCTGTTTCTGAAGCCCGATGGGACGGAGTTCGGATTTTCGGAGGCCGTGCTCAGCGGTCGCTCTGTCGGTGTGCCGGGCTTGCCCCTGTTGCTCGAGGTCGCCCACCGTGCTCACGGAAAAAGGCGCTGGGCCACGCTCTTTGACCAGGCCCTCGAGCTCGCCAAAAACGGTTTCGTGATCTCGCCGCGGCTCAGTTCGCAGATCGCCGCGAACGCGCTCAACCTCTCCCGGGACGCGGCGGCGGCGGCCTATTTTCTGAACGCGGACGGCAGCGCGAAGGCGGCCGGGACGCTGCTCGAAAATCCGAGCTACGCCGAAACGCTCGAGCGACTGCGCCGAGAAGGCGCCAGGGGCTTTTACTTCGGCAAGATCGCGGCGGACATCGCGCGCACCGTGCAGCAGGATCCGGCCGCCCCGGGCAGCCTGACCAGCGGCGACCTGGCCAACTACCGGGTCGTGGTGCGCACGCCGGTGTGCGGCAGTTATCGCGCCTTCGAGGTGTGTGGCATGGGGCCGCCGTCTTCGGGGGGCATCGGAGTGGCGCAGATCCTCGGCCTGCTGGAGCGCTTCGATCTGGCGGCGGCGGGTGCCGGCACACTCGCGTCCGTGCAGCTCTTCACGCAGGCCAATCGCCTCGCTTTCGCCGACCGCGCGCAGTACCTGGGCGATCCGGATTTCGTGGACGTCCCGGTGTCCGGGCTGCTCGACCCAGGGTATCTCGCCAGCCGCTCCGCGTTGATCCGGGAAGATCAGGACATGGGGACGGCCAGCCCCGGCGTCCCTCCCGGGGCGGTTCTGCCGTTCGCCACGGACGGCAGCTCGCCAAGGTTCGGGGGCACCAGTCATTCCAGCATCCGAGACGAGTGCGGCAACGTCGTCTCGGCCACGACCACGATCGAGGGCCCGTTCGGGAACAACCGCATGGTCGATGGCTTCGTGCTCAACAACGAGCTCACGGATTTCGCGTTCACTCCGAGCGTCAACGGTAGCCCCGTCGCCAACCGGGTGGAGCCGAACAAGCGCCCCCGCAGTTCGATGTCTCCCACGATCGTCTTCGATCGGGACGGCGAGGTGGCGTACACCGTCGGGACTCCGGGGGGCGCGAGCATCATCGCGGTCACCGCCGAGACCCTGATCGAAATGATCGACTGGAAGCTGACGCCCCAACGAGCAGCCTCGTTTCCTCACTTCCTCAACAACAACGGCGTGACACTGCTCGAGGCGGCCCTGCCGGGGGTGACCGGTCCGGTCGATCTCGGCGTGCTCGCTCCAGCGCTTACCGCGATGGGTCACACCGTCGTCTCCAACCCGTTGACGAGCGGCACCGGCATCCTCCAGGTCACTCCCGCCGGCCTGATCGGTGGCGCCGACCCCCGGCGCGAAGGGACCGTCGGCGGTTTTCTGAGCGGCTCCCCGGGCGCCTCTTGCGGGGAACGCGCCCGCCCCTGACGGGGCGAGGCGGTCGCGGTGCCGCAGCGAGGCGCGCCGTGTTCGCCGCTCAGCGTTTTTGCGCGGCGCTGGGTTGGCGGCGGAGATGCCGGGTTCCCCGTACCGGACAAACTGGTAGCGCTTTCTTTCGATGATGGCCCGGATGCCACCGCGACCAACCTCGTGCTCGATAAGCTCGAAGCGCACGGCGTGCCGGCCAGCTTCTTCCTGATCGGTCAGCAAATCGGAGCTGACGATGCCGCGGTGCTCACGCGTGCTGCTGCGCTGGGTTGCGAGTTCGAGAATCACTCGCAGGGCTTCAGCGCGCTCACCGGCTTGAGCGCACAGGCGGTCACCGACTCCGTCAACTCCACCAACACGGCCATTCTGAACGCCACGGGCCAAACGGCGGTGTTCTTCCGTCCGCCGAATCTCGCGACCGACGCCAACATGTTTACGACCATCACCATGCCGTTTGCCGGTGGCCTCTTGGGGAACGACTTCCCCGGCGGAAACTGTGGACAGGTGCCGTCCGTGGAGTGCGTCAGCAACAACATTCTGAACGGCGTGGTGGATGGGACCATCATCCTGCTGCACGACGCGCAGCCCCTCCCGCACCCCACACCAGAGGCGCTCGACACCATCATCCCCGCGCTCAAGCAACGCGGCTTCGAGATCGTCACCCTGCGGACGCTGTTTGCGCGCCGGAACGTGGATCCGAACAGCCAAGACATCCTCTGGGCCAGCGTCCCACCCTCGAACTGAGCGCAACGAGCGCTGCGCGTTGCCACGGCGACGTCTCGGACCCGAGGCGTCGCCGTCGCGTCAACGGGGCCGCCAGCGCCGCCGCACGCATGTGACTTCCCGCCACGCCCGACGCTCGAGCCCGCCCGGATGCGTGCGTGTCCCACGAACTACGTACGTGTTGCAGGCGACGAGTCGCATCGTGTGAAATAGCGCGAGCGTAATTTTGCACGGCGGTCCCCGGTGCATTGCTGTGACACCAGGGAAAACAGGCTGTAAACGCCCTATCGCGAGTGGCGTGTGGTGTCCCTGGCCGATCTGTCGCCGTGCTGGCTCGGGGCGCGCTGGGGGGGCGGGCAGGAGCCGCCACTAACTCTTGGAGCCCACGCGTGCCCATGCTGCGCTCGACGGAATACGTATGGGGGCTCCTCGCCTGTGAGCCAGCTCGCGATGTCGCGCGGACAGCGGCGCGTCGCACGAGATCTTGCCTGGCAGACGCGCGCCCGCCCCGGTGTCGCGAGCAAACATTTCGGGTCAATCCCACCAGGCAATGCCGTGCTGCGCCATGCTTCCGTCACGCCTGCGGCCACCGAGAGACACAGTGCTCCTCGCTCGCGCAACTGCGCCGGGCACCGACCAGGATCGGATCGGCAGGGTGAGCGCCGTGCTGGCACACTGGCACATGACCATCGAGTGCTCACCGCGGAGTGCGAGCCAGGGATTTAGCGCTGCGCGCATGTCTCACGGTCATGGCGCGTGGCACCTCGATCATGGCATATCGATTGCTCGGGGTCACAGGGGGCCACCTCCACGTCGGAGAGCGGGAGCCCCTACTGGGAGGATGTCAAACATGTCTGAGCGGAGACGGGGCACAGGTTGGGGATACGCGACGCTCGTCGGCTGCGCGTATACGTTGGGGCTGGTTGCTTGCAGCGGGAAGGTCGGTGACGAGTCGCTGAAGCAGGCGGACCGTGCGCTCGGCGTGGAGGAGGGGAGCGGCACTTCCGAGAGCGCGAGCAGTAATGCACAGAGCGCCAGCAGCCCTGCCGAGGCTGCCAGCGGCTCGGCAGCAAGTGCGAGCGCCACTGCGGAGAGCGGCAGCGGCGTGGTGGCAGGCAACGGTGGCGTGGCCGTCAGCACGGAGAGCGCGCTGCATACGGGGGCAGACTGCGAGCAGTTGCTCGAGCAGTTCCAGGCCAATCTCCTGGCGCAGGTGCAGCAGCGTGCCGAGGAGGCGCGCCAACAGCGCCAATACTACCTTCCGACTCCAGAAGTTGACACCGGCGTGCCGGTCACGAGCGTGGACGTGGCGCCCATCTCGGTCGGCAGCAACGCCTCGTCGGCGGCGTCGAGCGGTGCGATCGGGTTCTCCGGCACGACGCTGCAGGTGCCTGGAGTGGACGAAGCCGACTTCGTGAAGACGGAGGGGGACCGCATCTACCTGCTGCACGGCCCCAAGCTCTACGTTCTGCGCGCGGATTCCATCGACTCCACCGAAATCCTGAGCTCGATCACGATCGAGGGGGAAGCGGTGGATTTGTTCGTCCACGAGGGCAAGGTGGCGGTGTTCTCGCGCCTGTCTGGCACCGTGCCGGGCGCGGACGCCAGCACGTATCAGTATTACTATTACTACTATCCCTACTACACCAAGCTGACGGTGCTGGACGCGGCGAGCGGCACGCCGGAGGTGCTGCGCGAGTCCTACGTGGAGGGCAACTACGCTTCCTCTCGCCGGCACGACGCGGTGGTCCGCGCCATCGTGCAGCAGAGCTCGAAGGCGCAGCTCGACTACCCGAACGTGGTCTATGTCGATTTCCTCGGCCACCCGTACTCGGAGGAAGAGGTCGATCTGCAGGTGGATCTCTGGGTGTCGCTCGCGACGGACAGCATCCTGGACTCCGTGATCGACGACTATTTGCCGAGCGAGTTCGAGCTCGCCAATGGAGCCCTGGTGAAGCAGGCGCTGCGCTGCAGCGACTATCTGTTGCCGGGCGCCGCGCTCACGCAGGCCGGCTCGAGCAGCGTGGTCACGCTCGATCTGGACGCGCCTACCGATCCGCTGCGGCACACGACGGTGCTCGGCGTTGCCGAGGGCGTCTACGCCAACACAGACGTCGTGCTCTTCACCCAGACGGAGTACCGGTACGGCGCGGAGCAGGCCAGCGCACAGACCAACATCCATCGCTTTGACATCGATGGCGTGAACACCACGTATTCCGCCTCCGGCACGTTCAGCGGCTACATCCAGGGTCAGTTTTCCCTCGACGAGCTGGACGGCGTGATCCGGGTCTCGACCACCGAGAACACCTTCCTCACGGCCCCCCTGCCGGTCGAGGGCGACGCTGCAGTGCCGGTGCCACCGCCCGTCAGCCGCGTCCTCACCCTCGGCAAAGACGGCAACCGCCTGGTCGAACTGGGACGAACGCCGGATTTTGGGGCCAACGAGCAGGTCTACGCCACGCGTTTCCTCGGTGACCGGGGCTACGTCGTCACGTACCGCCAGATCGACCCGCTGTTCGTCGTGGACCTGGCCGATCCGGCCGCACCCAAGATCGCCGGTGCCCTGCACCTGCCCGGGTACAGCAACTTCCTGTATCCAATGCCGGACCATCACTTGCTGGCGATCGGACAAGAGGCGGACTCCAACGGCCTCGAGCTGGGGTTGGCGCTGAAGATCTTCGACGTGCGAGATGCGAATGCCCCGAGCCTCGCCCACTCGTACACGTTCGCCGATCAGGGGTACACGGAAGCGAGCTACAACCCGCGCGCGTTCAGCTTCAACGCCGATCAAGACCTGGTCAGCTTCCCGTTCCAGAACTACGTCACGGGTCAGACCACGCTCGAGGTCTTGAGCGTATCTGCGACGGACGGCATTGTCCGCCTGGGCGGCATCGTGCCAGAATCCCGCGATTTGAGCCTCCGGGAGTGCTTGATCCTGCAGGGGTATCCGGACGACCCGAGCTACCTGGAGAGCCTGGTCAGCGATCCGGAGACCCTCGCCTACTACACGGAGAATTGCCGCTACTACGGCACGGCCAGCGCGCGGCGTGGCCTGTTCCACGGCAGCGACGACGACGTGTACGCGATCTCCACGCTCAACGTGGCAGCGTATGCCCTCGACGGCCTCGATGGTCCCCCCTCGAGCAAGGTCGACCTGCCTGCGACGTACCCGTACTATTATTACTCGAGCGGCCCTTCGATCCCGATCGAGAGCAGCGGCGCCGGAGGTGGTGCCTCGACGGGTGAGGCAGGCTCCGGTAGCGGCCTGGGTACGAGCGAGCCGCCGCTGCAGGATCCAGAGCTGGGGGCGCCCTCCGAGCTAGCCCCCGGAGCGGGCGGCGCCGCGTCGGAATAGCTCCCGGCCGCGCTGGCGGCGGGGCGGCCTCTTCTGGCCTGGCCCCGCCGTCGCGCGTGCAGGACGGGAGAACCCGGGCGCGAACCTGCGGTTCTCGCGGCTAGTAGGAGCCGCGCGGCTCTGGCGGGTCGTCGGAGCAGGCCGTCGCCGATAGCTCGCGCAGCCTTGCCTGGCGGCGGCGCAGCTCGTCCGTGGGCGCATCGTCGGCGTAGAGGAAGCGCGAGAGCCGAGCGGGCTCGGTGTACGAGGCTCCGGGCGCGATGTGCTGGAAGCGCTCGGTCTGGGTGTCGCCGGCGTGGCAGCCGTTGCACGTCGCGCCGCTGAAGGCGCTGCGCAGGCGCTCGCTGATGCCCGGCACGCGCCAGCTGAAGTCCGCAGCGGGCATCTCGGCAGTGCCCGCGCGCAGCGACTCGGGCAACGCGGCGCCGCCCGCCAGCGCGTCCTCGCTGTGGCTCAAGAGATGCTCGGCGAGGGCGCCGAGATCGGCGTTGGCGCGCGGCGTGAACGCGAGCGGCACCTGGTGCAAATCGAGTTCTCCCGTGCTGCTCGAGGTCAGCTGGAACTCGCGCATCTGCCAGGGACCCGTGCCCTCGCTCAGCGCCGCTTCATTGGTGCGGACGCGCACGCGCAGGGGGTCCGCCTCCCGAGCCACCTCGCGCGTGAGCGCCAGCAGCGCCTCGTCCCGCGCGGGCCCTGCCGGCTCCGCCGCCACGCCTTGCCAGCTGCGTGCCCAGCTCGCCGCCGAGCGCGTGCTCGGGTACGGGATCTCGACGATCACGCTCAGATCGAGCGCTCGCTCGCTGCGTGCATCGATCGCCGTGTACACGTAGCGCAGCTCTCCGGCGGCGCTGCCGCACGCATCCGCCGCGAGATCGACCCGATTCACGATCGCCAGCAATGCAAACGGCGCAGCCGCCCAGACGGAGGGGGGCAAGGCGCCGTACGGATCGGGGCTCTCGCTCTGGTCCGCGTCGGGCTCGGGCGCATCCCCGTACGGCGCTGCGCCGTCGTCCACGTCGGGCAGCGGCGGATAGGGCTCCGGAACTGGTGTGACGTCGGGATCAGGCGTGACGTCGGGATCAGGCGTGACGTCGGGATCAGGGGTGTCGTCAATCTTCGACACCGTGGTGGCGTCTTCACCACCGAGCCAAGGCCGCAGCAGCACACTGCGCAACGCCGGCCGCGCGCTCACCGGAGCCTGCGCCGTGCCCACCACCTTCAGATTTTGCCAGGCATCGAGCCAGCGGACCGTGAAGGCCAGGGCGCCCGCGTCGCCGCCGGCGAGCCAGCCCATCTGTGCGCGGAAACTCCAGGGCGCGTCTGCGTCTGCGTTGGCAGCCTGGGGCCCGCCCAAGGAGCGCGGATCGAGCACGAGGAGCTCCACATACGTACTGATGCCGGGCCCCGCGTAGCTCGGCTCGGGGCGCGGTGCGAGCGCCGCCGGCCGCTCGCCAGCGGCCTCTGGGAAGTCGAAATCGTAGCCTGGGAGCGCAGGCGGATCGGGATTGGTCCCACCACCCAGGCCGGACGGATCACGGCGATACTCATCGTCGTAGTCGTAGTCGTAATCGCTGTCGTCGCCGGGGATCCGGAGCTCGCAGCCGGCGAGCAGTGAAACGCCGACGGCAACGGTATGAAGCAAGGCAATGCCAGAGATCCTGTTCCTCAATTCAAGCATGGAATCTTCCTTCGCTGAACGCGAACCCAAGAGCCAAAGGTCAAGTCCACGCGCCCTCGCAGGATCTGTGCCAGTGCTGCACGTCGCGGCTCAGAGAGCGCGTACGGCGGGGGTCGGCGATTCTTCCCCGCGCCTGGTGCTCGCGATGAGCTCGGGCCTGGGAGCTCTTGCTACGGGGTGGTCGATGCTGATGCCCTTCGAGCGATGGATGCCTTACTTCAACGCCTTCTTCACCTGACCGGGCGGGAACATGGGTCCCCTGACCTGCTGCGGCTGGTACTGGATACCGGCGGCCGCGCCGTCGATGGCAAAGGCGTAGATCTGCGTCGGGAGCCCGGGGAACAGGTCGTTGTCCGTGAGCACGAACAGCACGTGTCGGCCATCAGGGAGATCCGGGCCCCAGCTCAGGGCTTCCACCTTCTCGGCGATCACGTCTTTGATCGTCTTGGGGGGCGTGGTCGTGGCATCCACGATGTAGCTCGGGTCCAGCAGATCGAGAAAGAGCGTCTTGGTGACGGCGGTGATGGGCGGGAGCTGGGTTGCCAACTCCGCGGCGGTGGCTGGCAGGCTCGCCACGCTGGAGACGTCCGTCAACCCGGGTTTGTTCAAGTCGAACCTGTAGATCCGCTTCGAGTTCGGAACCTGAGCGACGTTTGGCGGAGTCGGCACCAGGCTGCGATTGTCTCGTTCGAGCGCGAGAAATTCGTGGTCGTTGAGGGCGACCAGATCATTTACACCGCGGCCCTGATTGATCGCGTCCACGGCGTAGACGTACTCGCGCGTCGCGCCGTTGCGCGTGTCGAGCGTGAGGATCCGGTTGTTGACGCCGACACGGCCCGGGGGCATCGCGGTGTTGAGGCCGTGGTCCTGGATCAGTGCGTTCTGCAGCATGCCCACGAGCTTCTTGCCGTCCGGGGTGATCGCCAGCCCCTCCATGCCGCGGTTGGCCTGGCGCCCAGCGCTGTTGACCCCTGGGTACAGCTCCAGCGAATTTCCGTCCGGATCTACTCCGCTCTGCGGATTGGCGATCAGGAACTTCGCTGGCACACCGAAGCGCTGCAGGAGCTGGCCCTCGCGATCGAACTCGGAGACGTACGGCCCATATTCATCCGAGATGAAGAAGGTGCCCTTGCCGCTGACGCTCACTCCTTCCGGGTCGAGCCGCAACGTCAACGCCGGATCCACCGCGTCGAAGGCCGACGAGTCGCCCACGAAGTTTTCGCCACAATCATCAGTAAAAGAACGCGTGTCGAGCAGCACGGTCTTGATGTTGGGGAACGGCGCGCTGGGGTCCACGCTCATGTAGAAGAAGTGGAAGCGATCCAGGTAGGAAACGTCGTTTCTGCCGTCGAACGTGCCGCGATCGTTGACCGCGAGGAACACGTTGTCGTGCCCCGTGTAGGCCATGCCGGAGCCGAAGCCGCCGAGCGTCGCCTGGTCGGTGCAGGTGGCGGGATCATCGAGCTTGCAGATCGATTGCCCCTGGAGTCCGGACTTGTCGAAGGTATTGCCCGGCACGAGGCCGACGCCGATCAGGGTGACGCCCGGGTCCGCCGCGAACAGCGGCGACACAGAGCCGACGGAGACGAGCAGGGCAAGTAGAGAGGTTGGGCCTAAATGTTGCATGGATGGAGCACTCCCAGGGGGTGGTGTCGAAGCGGCGCGCATCCAAGCATGTGAGCGCAATGCTGTTGTCACGTTGGGGTGACGTGTGGATGACGGGCCTCGCCTACGCCGGTCGCGCAGCGCCGCGCATCCAGGGTGGCTCCAGTAGCTGCCCGCTGACCATCGAGAAGAACAACGCCGTCGGGCGCGGCGTGACGATCCAGGGCGACGTCAGCATCGACGAGCACAACACGGAGCTCTCCCACGGGGTGATCGAAGGCAACCTCACCGTCCAAAGCAACGACGTCAGGTTGGTCGAGTCCACCGTGCACGGCAGCGTGACGATCCGTTGCGACGCCCAGCGGGGGAGCGACGAGCCGTAGGGTCATGCTCGTCCAGGGCCGGACATAGCCCCGAGTTGCCGCGCGTTGCCGCGCGGCGCAGGCCCGGCCCAGCCCTTGCCCAGCCCTTACTCAGAAGCGTCGCTCCGCGGCTCTCGGCGGCCCGGCGGTATGCCGGGCGCCCCGGCGAGCTGAGGTGCGGGCCGGCAAAGGCTGCCCAACCATGCCGGAGGTGTCGCAACCCGGGTGGGTGTGCGCTGGCGCCTGCTGCATTTAGCCACGCGTGCTCGAGCGCGCCCGCCGCGCGCGCTCGGACGTGCAGACGCGATACGCGTTTGGTCTACGTTGCGCCCAGGTCACCGAGAGGTAACTCCATCGCGAGGCGCCGTAGCGATGAACGCTCACGCGTCCGGATGACGGGTTCACGCAGCGGCGTCCGCGGACGATGCCACACCGACCGGCGCCTTCGAAGAGGGTGCCGCTTGCGCAGGCGGCGAGGCACGCCCATACAGATCGTGGACTGCGCGTCTGCGCTTCACCCGAGATGCCGCCCTTGCCGAGCCTCGCGGCTCCCTGGTTGGCATCCGACTTGCGTGGGTCAGCTGAAATGGGAATCACCCAGCTTGTCTCGCCCAGCCACTGGGTGGCGGGTCACTTGAGCGGCGCGGAGCGCATCCTGAGCGCTGCGGGCCCGGCGTTGCTACTGCTCACCTATTTTGGGGTGGCAGGGGTCTGGTACCTGGTGCGGCATTTTCACCGGGCTCCGTTCCTCGACGAAGAGGTCGCGCGGCGCGCGGGGGGCATGCTCGGAGCGCGCGGCATCGGCCATTTCTTTGCCTGGACGATGCGGCCCTGGTGGCGGCTGCTCGCACATGCCGCATTCCCGCCGAACGTCATCACCTCGTTGTCACTGGCCCTGGCGCTGGGCGCGGGCCTGGCGGTGGCGGCCGGGCGCTTTGCGCTCGGGGGCTGGCTGTTCGTGGTGGCGGGCGTCCTGGATTTCCTGGATGGGCGGGTGGCGAGGAGTACAGGGCGCGCGACGCCCGGGGGCGCGGTGCTCGACTCCGTGCTGGACCGCTACGTCGAGAGCGCGCTGATCGCGGGGCTGGCCTGGTATTATCGGGACAGCTGGGTCTTGCTGGCCTGTTTGCTCGCGCTCACGGGCTCGCTGCTCGTGCCGTATGTGCGGGCGCGCGCCGAGTCGCTGGGCGTCGCTCAGGCGCAGGTCGGGTTCATGCAGCGGCCGGAGCGGGTTGCGTTGCTGGGCGTGGGGACGGCCTTGAGTCCGATCCTGGAGGTGTTGCTGGCGCCGGACGAACCACATCCACCGCACCGGCTCGCGATCGCGGCGATGGTGTTGCTCGGCATCACCTCCCACGCCACCGCCCTGCAACGCCTGTACCGGTTGCTGGGCACGCTGGGAGGGGGAGCAGCGCCCAACCTGGAGCAACCGCTGCGCGTGGCCGTGAGCAATGCGCTGGCGACGCTGACTGATTTCGTGGTCGCCAGTGGCCTGGTCTATGCGTTGCGCATGCACGCGCCGGTCGCCACCGTCATGGGTTGCGTCCTCGGAGCTCTGGTGTCCTTTGCACTGGCGCGGGTCTGGGCATTCGAGAGCAACGGAGCCTGGCTGCCCCAGCTCTGGCGTTACGCCGGCGTCTCGCTCGCCACGGCAGCGCTGAACGGTGGGGGGGTCGCGCTGCTGCTCGGTCTGAATACTCCGTTCTTGCTCGCGTGGTGGTGCACGCGCATCGTCGTATTTTCGACCTGGAGCTATCCGTTGCAGCGAGACTTTGTCTTCGTTGCGGCGCCTGTCCTGCGCACGGAGGCCGCGCTGGGGCCGCGCGGTTGAGCAGAGCAACGAGGGTGTGGGCGTGCGCCCACCTTGTCCTGCAGGTGAGGGTCGTTCGCACTGCTCTAGCTCCTCCGTGCGTGCGAACGCCGCGCAGAGCCGCTCCTCGTTTCGCGTTGGTTTCGAAAGTGACGTGCAGCGGGCTGCCCTGCGCGAGCGCCCATGCGCGGCGTTTTGCCTCGCTAGTTTTAGCGCTCAACTAACCCATGCGCTGCTCCAGGCGCGCTACGAGAGCGTAACATGGGTAGACTCCCTCTCGACCTCGCGAACCTGCGGCGCCGCGCCGAGGCGCGCGTGCGCGAACGCCAGCTCCAGCCCCGCCCCGTCGAACCGGATCTACAGCGCCTCGTTCAGGAGCTCGAGATCCACCAGGTCGAGCTGGAGCTGCAGAATGAGGAGCTGCGCGAAGCGCGCGTGGAGCTGGAATCCTCCCTGGCGCGGTACACCGAGATCTTCGATTTTGCGCCGATCGGCTACGCCACCATCTCGCTGGACGGCACGCTGCACGAGGTGAACCACAGCGCCGCGCGCTTGCTCGGAAGCGCCAGGTCTCAATTGCTCCAGCGCCCGTTCCACTCGTTCGTCGTGCCGCGAGACCGGGGGGTGTTTTTCGAGCTCTTGCGCCGGGTGGTCGAGAGTGAATCGCGCGAATCGTGCGAGCTGCAGCTGTTTCGGGTCGGCGAGCAGGTGGTCGACGTGCAACTGCTCGCCAGCCTGCTGGCGCGCAGCGAACCACTGATCCTGCTCGCCGTCGACGACCGCGCTCGCAGCTCTGCGGCACCGTCTGCGATCCTCGAGTCGGCAATAGTGGCGAGACGCCCGCCGGACGCCGCCGGACACCGCTAGCTGCTCGAATCGAGCGCGGCGCTCGCTCTGCCGAGGCCTGAGGCGGTCTCGTCCGATCCGCGGACGCCGGCGGCTGGCGTTTCGAGTTCGTGCCGCGACGGAACCATTCCAAAAATCGCCCGGCGCGGCAGGGGCGGGGCTTGTCGAGCGCCGCCCGGGTCCCCAGCTTTCACTCAAACTCATGGCGATCAGCCACACGGAACTCGACCTCGTCGACACGGCGACCCCGGCGGTGGCGCCCACGCGGACGACGGCGGGAGCGCGCGCGGCCCGGGCTGTTCGGCGCGGGGCCGTGCTGCTCCCGTTCGTGCTCACCGGCGTGCTGTATGAGCTGTGCCGGGGCCGCATCTTCCAGCATCGCGGGCCGGTGCACGTGGGCGATCTCGCCGCGCTCGAAGCGCGCTTTTTTTCGGTCGCCACGGCCCAGGGCCCGCGGCCTCTCAGTGCCGTCATCGCCAGCCACACCCACGTGGCCCTCGATCTGTGGTGCGGCGCCACCTATCTGCTGTTTCTGGTCGAGATCGTCGGGGTCTGCATCTATCTATCGTTCCGGCGGCGTTCGGCGGCTCTGGAGCTGTCGCTCGGGTTCCTCGTGATGAATCTCGTCGGTTGGTTGATCTGGGTTTGTTACCCGGCAGCGCCGCCGTGGTACGTGGATCAGCACGGGCCCGCGGCCACGATCGTAGACGTCGTGTCGAGCCCGGCGGGGCTGCAGCGCTTCGACGCTCTCGTGGGCCTGCCGCTCGCGGCAACGTTCTACGCCAAGAGCGCCAACGTGTTCGGAGCCATGCCCTCGTTGCACGTCGCCTATGCGACGTTCACGGCGTGTGTGGCGGCACCGTTCGGCAGGTGGCTCCGCCTGGGCAGCATCGGCTTTGCCCTGAGCATGGCCTTTGCTGCCGTGTACTCGCGGCACCACTATCTGCTCGACGTGGTCGCCGGCGTGCTCCTGGCCCTGGTCGTACTGGCCGCCTCGCGAGGCGTACGCGGGCTCGTGCGCCGCACGTCGTTCGGGGCTCGCGCTCGAGCAGGCGGCGAGAGTGAGGCCAGCATTGGCAGCCGCGGCTGAGGTCAGGGCCTCAGGGCTCTGCGCCGCCGGTTGCCGCGCCGCCCGCCGCAACACCGGGCGGGCGCGCTGCCGCGAGCAAGAGCAGGGTCACCGGCACGAACACCAGCTGGCGCAGGCGCGCCAACAGCACCAGCACCAGCCCCAGCGCGGGATCGTGGCCGAGGGCTGCGCAGGCGAACGCCTGGGCACCCTCTTGAACACCAATCTGGCTCGGGATCGAAGACGCCACGACCGACGTCGCGATGGGCACGCTCGACAGGACCAAGGCCTCCGCGAGCGTGGTCGGTGCCCCGAGGCTCCACAACCCAACCAGCACTTCGGCGCTCGACACCACCCGCGCCGCCACGTGCAGGAGCAACCCCTTCACCAGCAGCGGGCGCGCCTCGGGTTCCAAGAGCTGCGCAATGGCAGCGTCGACGCGCGCTGCGACCTCGGGGTCTCGATACGCGTTGCCGAGCAGCCGGCGCAGGATGCGCTGCAGCCCCCGCGCCATCTTCCAACGAGCGATGGCGCGCAGGGCAAGCAGGCTGAAGGCAAAGATGGCCACGCCCACGGCTGCCCCGAGCGCGCTGGTCAACTGCGGCAGCGTGGTCGCGAGCGCCGCCGCAGCACCGACGACCAACCACAGGCCGCTCACGGAGTTGTAGAGCAGGCGATCGACGACGATGGCGGCGAGCCCCTCGGCGCGCGCCGAGGACGGCAGCCACATCAGGCGGCAAGGCTCGCCTGCCAGACCGAAAAAAGGCAGCAGGGCATTCGCACCCGACGCCGCGAAGCGGCTGGCGATCGCAGCGCCCGCGCTGGGGCGGTGCCTTTGCTCGAGCAGCCAGGCCCAAGGCAAGCCGGAGAGCGCCGTTCCGGCGGCGTAGGGCAACAGGACCAGGAGCGCCTCCGGCCCGAGCTGGCGCAGCTCATCCAGAATCGCGCGCACGCCGATGCGAGCGACGAAGGCCGGCACCAACAGCACTCCGAGCAGCAGTGGCAGCAGCCGCAGGCTCGACCTTAGATTCATATTGCACCTGGAGGTCCAAACGTATGGCACGCCGAGGCACCCGCAAGTCCCTTCGAGCTCTGTATCTGCAACCGGCCCCCTTGTTTGGCGGAGCAGAGCGGCAGGCAGCGCTCACGGCCATGCTCCTGCCCCAGTTCGGCGTCGAGGTGCTGCCTCTGGTCGGTCCGGGGCCCGTGACCGCCCATTGGCTGCGCGAGGCGGGCGTGAAGGAGATCGTGGAGACACCTCATTTCCCCGGGGGATGGCCCAAACAACGAGGCCTGGGCCGGCTGACGCTGCCGGGCCGCTATCTCCACTGTGGCTGGCAGGCTCGGGCGCAGATGGCCCAGCTCGTGCTCGAGCATGACGTGGACATCATCCTGGCGTCGTTGCCCTTCGCCTGGATCACGGGCAGCCTCGTCGCTCGGCACGCCGGCATCCCGATCGTGTGGCGCGCGGGAGGGTCGTATCTGCATCCGGCACAGATCGCGGGGCTGTGGAGCCTGACGCGCTTTTTGCGCCCTGATCTCTTGTTGTGCAACAGCGACGCGGTGAAAAAGGTGTTCAGCCCACTCGTGCCCGCCAGGGTGGAGGTGGTTGCCAACGGGGTGAACCGCGAGATGTTTCACCCGGGCGCGGGGGACGCCTCTCGCTATCGCCCGCTCGGTTCCCGCTTGGTGGTCGGTTGCGCCATGCGCCTGGCGGATTCGAAGCGACCGGGAGACTTTGTGGCGCTGGCCGCGCGCCTGCGCCGGCAATATCCGGAGGCGCATTTTCTGCTCGCCGGTGCAGGCAGCCGGCGCGCCCAGCTCGAGCAACTCGCCCGCGAGTCGGGGGCTGACAATCTCACGTTTCTGGGTTTCGTCTCCGACATGCCCTCCTTCTACGCCGCGTGTGACGTGCTCGTGTTGCCGTCGAGCTCCGAGGGGTGTCCGAACTATCTGTTGGAGGCCGCAGCGATGGGCAAGCCCGTGGTCGCCGCCGCCATTGCTCCGGTGATCGAGCTGCTGCGGGCCACCGAAAACGGCTTCCTGTTCGAGCTGGGGGACGTGGTCGGCCTCACGTTGGCCGTCTCCCAGTTGCTGTCGCACGCCGAGCAGCGGCAAGCCCTCGCTGAACGGGCATTGCTGCACATCGATCAGTTCAGCGCGAGCGCCAGCGCCTCCACCATCGCCGACATTTTACGAGCGCTCGTTGCGGAGCACGCAGCGAGACCAGGCCGGTCGCGAGCATCAGACCTGTCACCACCCCGATCCGCGTCGCGTTCGGCAAAGGTGGCGGCGGAATAGTGGCGCACGCCAGGTCGACGCACTCGCTCGTCAGGTCCGCCAGAAATGGGTTGTAGGCGTAGTCGAGGCTCGGCGGCTGGGGACCGAACCAGTCGCTGTGCCGCAGCAGCGCGACATACGCCGGATCGAAGAACCAATCGCCGCGCTCGCCCGCCTGGCCTTTGAGACCCCACGGCGGGCGCACGCCCCCCGCGTACTCATGCCCTGCCATGGACACGCCGAGCGCCTGGCCGCGCCGCCCCAGGCGGGCTCCCGCGTAGGCCAAAAATCCCGTCTCCCCGGGCGTCCACAGGGCACGCTGCGCCGCCTGCGGAGCGCGGCGGGCCCAGAGCGTGTCGTGCAGGGACTCGAGCTCATAGCGGGGCCTGTTTCTGTCGTCGGCGGCGGCTACCTCGAGCGGGCGGGGCGGCCGCAGGTGTTGCGCCGTGGCGGGCAGTGGCTCACCCGCGGGCACGGGATACATGCCGTGTCCTTCGGACTCGACACGGATCCAGGGCCGGCCCTGGGCGTCGGTCGCGAGCTCCGAGCCGCGCCGGGCGACGTACTCGCGGTGCGCCTTGGTTTCGACCAGCACGAGCTCATCCCGTCCACGGTTTGATGCACGCCGCACGATCAGCAGTACGACCTCGAGGTCATTGTCGTGGCAGACGTAGGAGATGCAGAAGGGAGATGACCAGTCGCGGGGGTAGAAGAGCGTGTAGAAGAGATACGCTTCCGTGCTCGTCAGGGTGGCTGCGCCATAGACCACCGGTTGCGCTCCCCGTAGCTCCGGCGTGAGGTGAGCCCAGTTGTTCGTCGCGTCCCAGTCGCCGTCGAAGTCGATCGGCAGCGGCCGATCCCGTTCGGGATGATCCGCCGACACCTCCTGCGCGAAGCTCGGTGACCAGCGTGCCAGGAGCGCGCGAGCTTCGAGCGCTTGCGAATCGTCCGACAGCGCCAGCGCATCGCGCCCACTGCGAGCGGCTGGGGCCGCGTGCGTGAGCGACGGCGCGACGCTGCAGGCCGACGCCCGCGACGAAGCGAGACGCTGAGCCGAAGCTCGAGAATGGCTCGAAGCGGAACTGGCGAGCAGCAGGCCCGCCGTGATGCCGAGCCTGATCAGAGAGAGACGTCGCACGAACGAACTTCATGCTTGGCCGAGCGCGACCGCGATGCAAGCACGCGATGGTCAGGAATGGGTCACGGCGCGCTGCAGCGCGATGCTTTAGATCAGGGTTTGTTTCTCATCGCACTAGATCATTCTCGTCAGATCGGTGATGTGCTCCGTGCTCGACGCACGGTGTAGGCGCTATGACCACTCTCGCGCGGCGAAAAAACGAATGCGTCGCGCGCGCGTGTTCCGCTAAGCTGTATCTGGGTGGTTGGATTGCGATTTCCGCTGGGTGCATTGGTGGTTTGCTGGATGGCGCTTGCAGGGCTGACCTGCTGGGCAAAACGTGCGGCGGCGGCCGATGTTGGGCGCGCCCCCGGGAGGCCAGCAGCGGCCGCAGAGAACTCCCTGAAGATCATTCACCTGCGCAAGCTCGCGCGCATGGTGCTGCACTCCGGTAAGGCCAGCGAGGATGAAGACCCGATCCGCCTGGGCTTTGCGTCGGCCCGGCTGCTCTGGCAGAAGAAATGGAAGTGGTACGAACCCGCACCACAACCGAAGTTCGCCGGGGGCCTCTTGGGTGGACCGATCCTGAGCATCGGCGTGCCCCTGCGAGCGCTCGGAGGCTCCTTCTCGTTCGAGATCCGCCTCTGTTCGTTCCGCTACGCGTACGCGGACCTGCGCTCGGAGCGAATGATGCTGGAGGAGCTCGCCGATCCGCACGATGAGCACCAGAGCCTGGAGGCCGGGCTGCACCTGACGTTGCCTCTGCCCAAGATCTTCTGAACACAGCGCGGTCGAGCTCGAGGGCGCTGCGCGTCAGCCAGCGTGGGAGAGGTGAGTTCGTCTCAACTCGCCAGCGCGAGCGCGAGCCGTTCCGAGAGCGGAGCGTACTCCTCTTGGTCGCGCAGGCTGTCGAGCACTCGCTCTGGCGTGCCCCAGTCGGACCAGCCGCAGGCCTGCAGCGGCACGACGCGCAGCTCGGGCGCTCGCTCCAGCACGTCGCGCGAGAAGTCCGCGGCGGGCATGTGCGCATACGCCGCCTGTAGCGCCAGCGACTCTTCCGGCGTGCCCAGCGAGTCCAGATAGGCGCCGAAGCGCGCCGCCTGCAACGGGAGGTGCTGGCAGGCGAGCGCCCAGAAGTGCTGGATCGTGCCCGCCATCACGAAGGTGTTCCAGAGCCCACCGTCGCGCATCAACGCCTCGGCCACGGTTGCCGGTGGCTTTTCGCAGAAGCAGTCCACCCGGTCGCCTCCCGCTGCCTGTCCGCCGCTGCGGATGATCCAGCCGTATTGGGTCTCGGCGCGATCGGGGATGGCCCCCACGAGCGTGATCTCCACCATCGAGTGGTCCACTGCCTCGCGGACCGAGCGCTCGAAAGGCTCCTCGTCCCGCACATAGTGGTCCGAAGGTAGAACCACGACGTGAGCGGCGGGATCGGACGCCAGGACCCGACTGAGCGGCAGCAGGAGGCCGGGGCCCGTCCCTCGATTGCTCGGTTGAGGCACGATCTGGATCGGCCCAAATGTCGCCAGCTGAGCACGGGCCAGCGCCTCGCGTTCTTCCGCCACGACGACCACGATGTGCTCGGGGGAACTCCAGCGACGCGCCCGTGTCACGGTGGCCTGCAAGAGCGAGCGGTCGCCCTGGATGAAGGCGAATTGTTTTGGATAATCCTCACCATGCAAGGCGCGCGTGAGAGGCCGTAGGCGAACACCGTCACCTCCTGCCAGGATGATGGTCCAGAGGTGCGGGCGGGCGCGAGACTTCATCGGAACGGGGCTCCTTGCAACGGGGTGGGGCAGCTGCATAAGCAAGTCAGGTGCCAGGTCGAACGCTCGTCGCCGGAGCTGCCGTCCTGTGGCGCAGCGGCTGTTTTGTCGGGAGTCTGCGCGATCTTCCTCACGCCTCCTCGCCGGCAGGAGTGAGCTGCGCGCACCAATTCGTCACGTCCCGTGGCGCCCTGCCTCGACGTGCGGCCCATCGCTCTATCTACACGGCAGCGTCGCGGGGCTGAACTGCAGGGGTCTGCGGCCGGCTGGCATATGTGTTGCAGAGCCCATGTCACGTCTCAAGGCCCCATGAGGAGAGAGCATGGCGCAAGCAAAGAAACGCAGCGCGAAACGTCGGTCGAGCTCCGACGGCAAGAGCTCGGAGCGGCGCTGCCGCCGTTGCTGCACGACGGGCGCGCTGCCGCCCGCGCGGCGCGCTTGAGCTACGCCTCCGAGCCCGTGCCGGGCATGACCCGCCGCCGCATGGGGCGCGGCTTCAGGTATCACGACGCGAAGGGGCGGCGGATCACCCGCCCGAGCGAGCTCGAGCGCATCGCCCGCCTGGCGCGCATCGTGCGGCGCTGCCGTGACCTGCCGGGGCAGCGCCTGTTCCAGTACGAAGATGGGGATGGGCAACCACATGCCGTAACCTCCGGCGACGTCAACGACTACCTGCGCCGCGTCACGGGCGAGCCGTTCAGCGCCAAGGACTTTCGAACCTGGAGCGGCACGCTCCTGGCGCTGCACGAGCTCGACGGTGGTACCGCTCCGGCGTCCGAGCGCGAGGCCCGGCGTGGCGTCCGGCAGGCGCTGGAGCAGGTCTCGGCTGAGCTGGGCAATACGGTCAGCGTGTGCCGTAAGAGCTACGTCCACCCACTGGTCATCGATCAATATGCGCGCGGGGAGCTCCATGTTTCCATCGAGCGCGCGCGGCGCGCGGCCCGGCGCGCGCCGCTGCGCGGGCTGCGGGAGATCGAGGCCGTGGCGTTGCACTGGTTGCGGGGTTTGCCGGCGCGTCCGCTGCTTGGGCCCCCTGGTGCTGCCCGGCCGCGCGCCGCCCGGCAACGGGCCGCGCCGTAGTGCCCTGCCTGCGAGTGAGCTGCCGCCATCGGCCTGGATTGAGGGGGACCGCGCTGCCGGCGGGCTGGGAATATCAGCCCTGACGCACCAACAAGGGCGCCGTGAGTTTGCTGAGCTGCGTGCGTTGTGACCCGTCCAGAGTGAAGTTTTCAGGTGCGAGCCAGCTCCGGTAGGCGCGCTCGAGCTGGGGCCAGTCGCTGTCGATGGCGGCATACCAGGCCGTGTCTCGGCTGCGACCCTTGTAGGTGATGGCCTGGCGAAAGACGCCCTCGAAGGACAGCCCGAGGCGCAGCGCGGCAGAGCGCGAGGGCTGGTTCAGCGAGTCGCACTTCCACTCGTAGCGCCGATAGCCGAGGTCGAAAGCGTTCTGCATCAGCAGGAACAACGCTTCGGTCGCCGCCGGCCGCTTTTGCAGCTGCGAAGAGAAATTGAGGTGCCCGACCTCAATCACACCATGCGCCGGCGTGATGCGCAGGTAACTGGCTACCCCAACGGCGCAGCCGCGCACATCGATGATCGCGAAGAACAACGGGTCAGTGCTCGAGGCGGACGCCTGACACCAGGCTCGGAAAGCGGCCTCATCGGCGAAGGGCCCGTACGGCAGGTAGGTCCAGCGGCGCGTGTCCTCGTCCGCGGCAAAGGCCCGAAACAACTCCGGGCCGTGACGATGTGGATCGAGCGGAACCACCTCGCAAAAGCCGCCGCGGAGCGCGCGGCGCGGCGGCACTTCCGGTGCCTTCCAATCGGGCAGTGCCGGGCCGATGGGCTGCCCCCATGCGTCTCGAGTAGGAACGGACATGGCGCGCGTATAACACGGCTGCCGTGGCTGATGCGCGGCGGGTCGCAATGCTCGCCGCTGGACACGAGCCGGTGCGACCGCCGACGCTGGCCTGCCTGGGGGCTCTCAGAACACGTTGATCCAGATCCTGTTGAACTCGGTGATGACGGCGGTCCGCCAGAAGATACTGCCCGAGGTGATGCGCTTGATTCTGCCTGCGGCCGGGTCCCATTCGGGGTCGAGCTGCCAGGCGTTGTTGTCGTAGAGCCACAGCCACGTGTTGGTGCGCGGAGGCGGGCCTGCCATGTGCGGGGACGTGGGCTTGAACCTGGCCTGCGCCAGGCTGGCGAGCCAGGGAGGGAGGTGTCGGGGGCCCCGCGGCCTCGAGAAAAAAGTTGGGAACTCGCGCGGGCTCCGCTCCGTCTCACGTTCGTCCTGGGTTCTACCGCAGCGCTCCATGGGGGGGTCCTGTCGGATGCCCGCACCCGCCTGGGCTCGCTCGCAATGGGGGCCCGAAAACATCAATGACGAACTTCAAGGCGTCGGCGCCTGCAAACTCTGCTGGCTCCAGCGCATGGTCGCTCCTGCCGCAACGACCGCCTCTTCAACGCAAGCCTGCCGAGCACACGTCGTCCTTGCCCCCGGCGAGTGGGGTTGCCGTCCGCACGCCCGGAGGGGTGCGCACCGCCCAGCCTGGTACGTCGCTCTCGGCAGCGGGCGAACGGACGCCGGAGCAAGCCTTCGAGGGGGCCCGCATGCAAGCCAAACGCGGTGCGCTCAGAGAAGCGCTGGCCCTGGCCGAGCAGGCCAGCATGGCCGAGCCAGAGCAGCCCCGGTACCGAGCTCTGCATGCGTGGCTGCGCGCGGAGTACGAAGAAGTGGAGCCGGGTCCAGTGGCGGACGAGATCCTGCGCACGTTGAGCTGGGCCGTGCGCCAGCAGCGCACCGAGCTGGAGATCCGCTTGTACCGCGGGCGCGTCCTGTTGCGCCTGGGCCGCCGCGACGAAGCCATCCGGGACTTCTCCGTCGTGGCCAGCATGGACGAGACGAATCTGGAGGCCATCCGCGAGGTCCGGCTCCACCGCGCGCGCGAGGAGAATGCGGCGGCGAGGTCCGGAGTATTCTCCCCCTTCGTCAAACGCCCCTGAGCAGCGGGAGGCGGGCTCGGTTCAGGCGCCTGCGGGCTCGCCCGCGTAGGGGAGACTCTAGCGGCGCTGCGTCGTCGGGTCGAGCTCGAGTAGGTCACTCTCGCTGAGAATGCGACGCTGCGTGGCCGCCTCGAACTCTCGCGGTTCCGCCGCATCTTTGAGATAGCGGAAGGGGCCGAGGGTCGTGCGCCGGCTTGCCGGAGGTGGTTCGGAGTCGAACACGGGCGGCGCGGCTTCGTCGACGGAGAGCAGCGCGTCCGGCACGGTCGGCGGCGCGCTCGAGTGGGATTCGTGGTCCGCAAGGAGCGGGTGGGAACGGTCGACGCGCGGCCTCTCCCCCGACTCGGTGAAGCGGGGGGTGGCTGCGCGGCCATGAGTGCCGGCGACCGTCTCCTGCCGGTGCAGGTTCGGCTGGTAGCTTCCCTCACGGGTTCCCCGTCGATCGTTGTGGCTGGGCACGCTGGGTTGGACGAGGCATGTCGAGCGATAGTTCCCGGTCTCGAGCGCAATCATCCTGGACCGGCGTCCAACGATGGAGGCCGATCAAGGTAACAGGGAACAGCCAACCCCGGTTCTGCGACCTTGGCGCTGGTTCTGGTCGTCGGGAACGCAGCGTGCGAGGCGGCTCTGAGCACCAACGCGAGTCTCGGTGGGCCCAGTAGCTGCCGGCTCAACGGCGCTGGCGCCGACGCGATGCCACGATGCCAACGAGCACGGCCCCAGACACGGCGACCAGCGGCCAGCCCGAGGGTGCCGCCGGTGGGCTCAGCTCGGCTCCGCAGCCGTAGGTCGCCCCGCACAGGAACCCTTCACCGTCCTGATTCGGGTCGCGCTGGGCGCGCAGTTCGTCGACGTCCCGCATGCCATCGCCGTCTGTGTCCGCCGCAAAGCAGCGCTGCTCGGTCGCGGCGCAGGCGGGCGGGGCGTCGTCATCGCATTCGGGCGCCAGGAGCTCTAGCGCGCAACGCAGGCCAGCGGCGTCGTCCGCGCCAACCTCGTTGATGTTCATCACCGTCTCGCCGAAGCTCGCCGCCTTGATGGTGCCGAGACCGCCCTGGCGGTCCTGATGGCACAACGTGCAGCGCGGCGGGCAAGCGAGACCCAGTGCTGCCTGGAGCTCGTCGGGGTAGTCCGGGGATGCGGCGGCGGTGGGCGCGTACAGGGCGGCCGCCGTGCCCGCGATCGCGCACCGCCACCACGCAGAGATGGATCCGTGACGAGGCCTCATAAGAAGACATGCAGTTGGGCGAGCACGTCGAGGGCGCCGTTGCGCTGTTCGTGAGTCGGCGGCTCGCCATAGTGGACGTCGAGACGTAGATCGAGGTGCGAATAGAAGAACCACTGCAACGCCAACCCTCCTCCCAGACGTGGCTGGCCATTGCCGGGCCGCCGTCGCTGCTCGAACCACAGGGGATCTGGCCGGTAGCCGTCATCGAGAAGCTCGAGACTGCCGATGGCATGCAGGCCGCTGAGCGCCTCGAGATCGAGCTGGATCAATCCGACGTAGCCGAGCTCGCGATCCGTCCGCAGCAGCAGGTCCGCCTCCGCCAGGAGCGCGAGCCGCTGCTGGGGCACCCAGCGCGTGAACAGCCCGTGTGCCTGGCGCCAGGTGGGGGCGTCCACGTCCTGGACGAGGTCGGACTCCGCGCGCGTGACCAGACTGCTCGCTCCGAGGGCCAGGCCGTCCTCGAGATTGAGCTCGCCAAACAGGCTGTAGCCCCGTTCCCGATAGCGATCGGGATTGACCTGGTAGTTGCCGGCGATGGCCATGACCTCGCCCCTCAGCCGCTTGCCCGTGTACGAGACCGCCACTCCGTGCTGTTGAGCGGTCTCGCGATCGGTCTGCGTCGCGGTGCGAACCCAGAGCACGTGTTCGGGCACGCGCAGCCCAAACGGTAGGTTGAGACGGCCTGCGCGCACCAGCCACTCCTCGCCCAGCGCAAGCCCCAGGTAGTGGGTGCGGGAGATGAGGTTCAGCTGTTCGCCCTGGCCGGTCGTGATCTGAGCGGGGCGAGCGTGCGGTGAAGACGCGGGCACGCGGCTGATGCCGACGCTGCCGCCCGCCCGGAAGGAGCCGAGTAGCAGCGCGCCGTAGAGGTCGGCCTGCATGGGAAAGACGCGTGCGCCGCCGTTGCCAGACTGGGGCCGAAGCAGCGAGGCCATCCGCAGGCTGCCGCCGAGCGAGAGCCAGTCCGCGGTCGGTACGCCCCAGAGGAAGTCGCCGCGGCGTGTGGGGTCTGCGAGCGCCGCGTCCGCCGCGGGGGCCGCCACCGGAGCTGCGGCCGCTCTGGAGTCCTCTACGGGCGCAGGTCCGCTCGGCGCCGCGTCGAAGCTGTCAAAGCTGTCGAAGCTATCCACTGCGGCGGCACCAGCTGGGGGCTCTGGGGGCGCTGCGGCCTCTGAGCCATATTGGGTTCGGAGTAATAGCTCGCCCTGTGCGCGACCATAGGGAGTCAGTGCTTCGCCGCCGGACGGATCGACGTGGCAGGTGGCGCAGGCCGTGTAGTGATGTCGGATCATCCACGCATACGCCGAGGCGTCCGGCGCGAACGCGAGCACGGCGCCGGTCAGCGCGAGACGCGATGTCGTGGTGAACCATCGCCAGGGTAGTTGCTTCGAGCGGCTCATCTCAATTGTTCAGTGCGCCCTGGCAGATCCAGGCCCCGATCGCGTCCAGATCTGCCTGCGGGATGGACTGCCCGGCCTTCGGCATCTGCGAGCCCTGGCACATGTTCTGCCCGAGCATCTTGTGCATCAGGTAGCTGCGTGACGGATCGCCGGCCACCACGCGATCCCGCTCTGGGCATTGTTCCGCGGCTACGCCCACGAGCTGCGCATACGAGCCCCCCGCCAGGATCTCGAGGCTCGCCTTGGCGGTTCGGTCATGACAGCCGCGAGAGGCACAGGCACCGAGCAGAATGGGTTCGATGTCGGCGCTGAAGGAGACGGTCCCGGCAGTGCCGCACGTGCACGTGCCGCTCACGCAGCTTTGCCCGGCGCCACACACGTTGCCGCAGCTGCCACAGTTGGCATCGTCGCGGTCGAGAGCGACGCAGCCGTCGGGGCACGCCGTTCCACCGCCGGGGCACTGGCAGGTACCGTCCGTGCACGTCAGACCGCTGGCGCAGGCCTGTCCGCAGCCGCCACAATTGAGCGGATCGCTCAGCGTATTTTGGCACTGGCCGGCGCATTCGCTGGTGCCTTCGGGGCACGTGCAGCTCCCTGCCAGGCAGGAGGCGCCCGACGCGCAGGCGCGGTCGCAGCTGCCGCAGTTCTGGATGCTGGTGCTCGTGTCGACGCACGCGGAGCCGCACTGAGTGAGCGTGTCGCAGCCGTTGCTGCACTGCCCGCGCAAGCAGACCTGCCCGGACGCGCACGCGAGCTCGCAGGAACCGCAGTGGCTGGCGCTGGAGCTGGTGTCCACGCAGCTGTCCCCGCAGCTCTCGAGACCGCCTCCGCAGATGCATTGACCGACGTTGCACAACGCGCCCGGCGCGCACTTCTGGCCGCACTCACCGCAGTTGTTCACGTCCGCCGTCGTATCCATGCAGCTGTCGCCGCAGGCGACGAGCCCATCAGCGCACAGGCAGCTGCCATCGGTGCATTCGCTGCCCGCTGGGCACGCCGTCTCGCAGGCACCGCAGTGCAGGGGATCGCGCGACAGGTCGATACACTGCGCGCTGCCGCAGGTCTCGCAGCCCGGCCCCGGCCCCGCCGAAGCGTCGACGTTCTCGATCCAGCGCCGCAAGCAGAGCAGCTCCGCCGCGCGCAGGCCGCGACCCATGGGCATCGGGTCGCCACAAGCGGGCAGCGGTGAATGCACCTTGTCCCAGAGAAACGAGCTCTCCGGGTCCTCTGGGTTCACCAGCGTCCAGCCGTCGCACGTCCCCGCGGCGACCGTGACCAGCGCACGTGCGGCGTCTTCGGTGGTCAGATCGAGCACGGCGGCGGGATCGTCACCGGAGTGACAGCCGGAGCCGGCGCAGGCGGGCTCGAAGACGTACTGCCGCACCGACTCGAAAGAGCCGTCGCAGTGTTCGGTCGGTTCGATCTCATTGCAGGCGTTGAAGGAAGCCAGCGCCGTCGCCGAGGCGGCAGCGAACACCGCGATCCCAAGCCGGCGCGTGCGGTTGGGAGGGGGAGCCGTGGACTTCCTCAACCGCATAGTGGATCCACGCTGCAACAGGCGCTGGCCGAGTTGCGAGGGAAACATTGGTCGGTCGCAGGACAGAGGCAGGCGTTGCGATTGCATTGCCCGTTCACCGCGGGGATTCCGACGCAGCTCATGCCGGCGCTGCCGGCGGAGCCACTGCTACCGGCGGAGCCACTGCTACCGGCGGAGCCACTGCTGCCGGCGGAGCCACTGCTGCCGGCAGCGCCTCCCGTGGTGCCGCCTGCGCCGCTGCCCGCCGTACCGCCCGAGCTCGATCCTCCGATGCCGCTCGATCCGCCGCTTCCGGGATTGCCGCTCCCTCCCATGCCGGAGTTGCCCGGACCACCGGAGCCACTAGTTCCGGCCTGACCCGTGCTGCCTGCCGCGCCGGGGTCGGGGGCGGCGTCCGTGGGTTCTGGACTGGCGTCGCTCCGTTCCGGTAGCGCGCCGGAGCGGTGGCAGGCGTCGTCGACGCACTCCAGCCCGAAGTCGCACAGGTTGCCCTCCACACAGACACCGCCGAGCTCACCTGGGTCGGGAGCTGGTGCGCATCCCACCACGACCCCCAGCGTCACCAGAGCGCTGCAGAGGGCGCGCGGGAACCTGAACCGGGCGAGATACGTCTCATGCATAGCAGTCACGATTAGACGCAGCCGCTCCACGCAAAGTTGCACGACAGCACCAAGTGAACAGAGGCGCTCGAGGCAAGTAACGGCGGGGTCGGAGCCGCAAGAAAGACACCAGGAAGTGTATGGCTGATGCACGTGTAGCTAGATTGGGCAGTGGTATGATCGCTGGTTTGCTGATGTTTTCCGTCAGCGCCAGCGCACAGCTCTCGGGCTCTGGGCCCGGCTCGGTGGGCTTCCTGGCGGTGGGCCCGGGCGGCCTGGAGATCAAGGGCCAGGCCTCGCAGCTGGTGGCGCGTGAAGTGAACCAGAAGCTCGAGCTCGAGGTGCCGCTCAAGGAGCTAAGGACAGGGATCGATCTGCGGGATCGGCACCTGCGTGACTACATGCATGCCGACCAGTATCCTCACGCCAAGCTGGTCATCGAGCGCACGGCCCTGACGTTCCCGACGGACAACGCTGTGAGCCAGGGCAGCGCGAAGGGCGCGTTCTGGCTCAACGGCCGCGAGCACCCGCTCACCTTTACCTATCAGGCAAAGCGCACTGGTGCGGACTACCAGGTGCAAGCGCTCGCTGACGTGGACATCCGCGATCACGGCATCGAGGTGCCTTGCTACTTGAAGCTCTGTGTGGATCCGCTGGTGAAGCTGAAGGTCAAGTTCACCCTGCGCGACCAGTGAGCCCGTCGCGCTGCTCTGCTCCGGCAGGGCGCGCATCGGACGCGCCGCGACGGCGCGGGAACTCTTCCGCTCGCCATCCCGTCTGACGGCCACGGATCGCGTGGCAATTCCGACCAACTCGGCGCCCCCATCCGTTCAGCAGAGGACCGGGGATGCGGAGTTTCATGAAGAAAAATCGATGGAGCGCGACGCGTTGGACCAGCGGATGTGCAGAGAGTGCACCGTTCTGGTTGATCCCGCTCCTCGTTTCCCTGGCCACGGCCTGCGCGAGTAAATCGCCGGGCGATCCGTTGCCGATCGGGACCGCCGGCGCCCCGCCTGTTGGGTTGGGGGTCGATGGGGGTCCACCGCTGATCCTGGACCAGGGTCCCCTGGACCAGGGCCCCTTCGACGACGTCGATATCGGGGCCGTGCCGGGGCCCGTGTGTGGGGATGGCCAGCTCGCGCTGACCGAGGAGTGTGAAGACGGCAACACGCGAGACGGTGACGGCTGTGACAGCGTGTGCCGCTTCGAGCCCAGTGAGCTGGACACCGGCTGCGCGATCGCCGCCGGCTGCGACGTGTGCGGTAACGGTGTGCTCGAGGCGGGCGAAGTCTGCGACGACGGCAACACGGCGAACGACGACGGCTGCCCGGCAGACTGTGCAGGGACAGAGGCCCACTATCATTGTGTCTATCCGGGGCTGGCGTGCGAGCTCTGCGGGGACGGCGTCCAGGACGCCAACGAGAGCTGTGACGACGCTGATACCCAGGGCGGTGACGGCTGCAGCGCGGACTGTAGCGCAGTGGAGCTGCACTACAGCTGTCCCGAGGGGGGCAGCGACTGCGAGTTGTGCGGCGACGGCGTCCAGGATGCGCACGAGGCCTGCGACGACGGCAACAACCTGTCGAGCGACGGTTGTCTGTTCAACTGCTCTGCCGTCGAGGCCGGCTTCAACTGCACGACCAACGGCGGGTGTCAGAGCTGTGGCGACGGCTGGCTCGCGGGCAGCGAGGTGTGCGACGACGGCAACACCGTGAGCGGGGACGGCTGCGACGCCACCTGCGCCAACGTGGAGGTCGGCTTTGCCTGCCCGAACGCCGGATACGGCTGTGAGAAGTGCGGCAACGGCGTGCGCGAGAGCACCGAGGCCTGCGACGACGGCAACAGCGTGGACAACGGCGACGGCTGCGACGCCACCTGCCAGAACATCGCACCCGGCTTCACCTGCCTCGTCGCGGGTCAGCCGTGTGAGCGCTGCGGCAACGGCCAGCTCGAGCCGAGCGAGACCTGTGACGACGGCGATCTCGTGGACGGCAACGGCTGCAGCGCCGACTGTACCACGATCGCCGCGGGCTTTCGTTGTCCCACACCGGGCAGTCTATGCCTGGAATGTGGCGACGGCCGCCTCGACGCGGGCGAGCAATGCGACGACGGCAACCGTAGCAACGACGACGGCTGTCGCTTCGACTGCGCGCTCGAAGCGGGCTGGCTCTGCAACGTCGGCAGCCCCACCACCTGCCACCAGTGTGCGAACGGTCTGCTCGAAGCCGGCGAAGCCTGTGATGACGGAAACTCGGACTCCGGCGACGGCTGCAGCGACGATTGCTCCAGCGTGGAGCTCCTCTACAGCTGTCCCATCGCGGGCACTCCCTGCGAGCAGTGTGGCAACGGTGTGCGCGAGAGCAGCGAGGCCTGCGACGACGGCGACCAGGAGAGCGGCGACGGCTGCGGTGACTGCCGCGCGCTGGAGCCCGGCTACAACTGCCCGTTGCCGGGCACCGACTGCGTCCAGTGTGGCAACGGCGTGCTCGAGCTGGGTGAGCTCTGCGACGACGGCGATCTCCTGGACAACGGCTGCGGCGGCGACTGCCAGACGCTGGCAGCGGGCTTCCGCTGTCCCGCTCCGGGCAGCCTGTGCCTGGAATGTGGCGACGGCCACCTCGACGCGGGCGAGTTCTGCGATGACGGCAACCGTCTGAGCGGCGACGGCTGCCGCTTCAACTGCCAGCTGGTCGAGGCCGGCTGGAACTGTCCGACGGCGGGTCAGCTCTGCGAGCGTTGCGGCGACGGCCTACTCAGCGGCAACGAGATCTGCGACGACGCCAACACCCAGGACGGCGACGGCTGCAGCGCTGATTGCCAGCTGGTCGAAGACGGTTACGCCTGCCCCATCCCGGGCCTGACCTGTGAGAGCTGCGGCAACGGCGTCCGGGAGAGCAGCGAGGCCTGTGACGACGGCGGCCGCGGCGTGGGTGACGGCTGCGACGCCGACTGCGCGCTGGAAGCGGGTGGCTGGGTCTGCGCCATTCCGGGGCAGCCCTGCAGCATCTGCGGCGACGGCGCGCGGGACACCAACGAAAGCTGCGACGACCACAACCTGGTGAGCGGCGATGGCTGCAGCGCGACCTGTACCGTCGAAGCCCACTACTCTTGCCCCGTGGTGGGGCAACCCTGTCAGCTGTGCGGCAACGGCACCAAGGATTCGGCGGAAGCCTGCGACGACGGCAATTCGATCGGCGGTGACGGTTGCAGTTTCAACTGCAAGGGCATCGAGCCGGGCTGGACCTGCACGGTGGTCGGCGTCGCGTGCGCCAAGTGTGGCGACGGCGTGGTCCAGACGAATGAAGTCTGCGATGACGGCAACGCCGCCGGCGGAGACGGCTGCAATGCCACCTGCACCGGCGTCGAAGCCGGCTTCAACTGCAGCGCGGCGGGCGGCGCCTGCGAACGCTGCGGCAACTCGCTGATCGAGTCGCAGGAGAACTGCGACGATGGCGACGCTGTGGGCGGCGATGGCTGCTCGGCGAGCTGCCAGCTCGAGCTCGGTTGGCAGTGTCCGCTCGTGGGACAAGCGTGCCAGCAGTGTGGTGACGGCACGCAGGGCAGCGCCGAGGGTTGCGACGATGGCAACCGCTTGAGTGGCGACGGCTGCTCGGCCGCTTGCGAGGTCGAGCCGGGCTACGACTGCCGGACCGCGGACGAACCCTGCGTCGCGCTGCAGTGCGGCGACGGCGTCGAGGCGGCCGCGGAGACCTGCGACGACGGCAACCGCTTCTCTGGAGACGGCTGCAGCATCAACTGCCAGGCGGAGAGCGGCTGGGTCTGCAGCACGGCGGGGCAACCCTGCCGGCGCGTCGCGTGTGGTGACGGCGTGGTCGAGGGCAGCGAAACCTGCGAGGACAACGACGTGACGCCGACCTCCGGCGACGGTTGCTCCAGCACCTGCCAGATCGAAGCCGGCTTCAAGTGCCCGACGCCCGGTGACGCGTGCACGACCACGATCTGCGGCGATGGCCTGGTGCAGGGCTTTGAGACCTGCGACAACGGCAACGCCGTGGCCGGCGACGGCTGCTCGGCGACCTGCCGCCTGGAAGCCAACTTCCAGTGCATCGTGAACACGGCGACCAACCCGGCCACAGGCGGCGCCTGCAGCCCGAACCCGTGCGGCAACGGCAACGTGGGCGGCCTCGAGGCGTGCGACGACAACAATCTCGTCGCCGGCGACGGCTGTTCTTCGAGCTGCCAGATCGAACCCTTCTATCGCTGCTCGGGCACGCCGAGCGTCTGTGAGCCGCGCGCGCAGTGGGTGGCTGTGCACTCCTTCACGGTGAGCAACGTCTCGCCCGAAGCGCTGCACTACGACCCGCAGACGCGCAGCTTCGTCGGCTACAAGGAGTCGAACTCGTTGTTGCCGATCGAGCTGTGCCTGGATGGCTCGCTGATCAACCCCAACGTGCCTCAGATCTGCCGGCCCGGCCCTGCCGGTACAACCGTCTGCGTCTCGGCCCCCGGGCTACCGGCTCGTCCGAGGCCGGTCGGCAGCAAGCTGGAGGGCGCGGCCTACGATCCCTTCACGAACAAGTGGCTGTTCTTGCAGGATCTGAGCAGCGGCCCGAAGATCACGCGCATCAACCTCGACTACAGCGGGCCCACCTCGGGCACGATCGGCAGTACTCTCGGTGTGAGCAGTGCGGCCGGGATGACCATCGGCGAGGACGGCCGCCTGTACATCGCCAAAGGCACGAACGGCGCGCAGGCGATCCTGGCCTTTGATCGCGATCCGACCCAGGCCACGGGCTTCAAGCTCTCGGCGCTGTCCGCAACGGCGGGCAGCTGGCTGGTGCCCACTGGGGATAACCTGGACGCGGTCTTCGTGGTGCCCGGTTTCAACCTGGTCGGCGTCTTCAACCAGCCCACCGGCGCGAGCGGGGAGTTGTTCCGCTTCTACAATTACGACTCGACCCTGTACGGCACCTCCCGCATTCCCGGGGTGCTGATCGCGGATACACCGAACTCTCCGCTGCCCGTCGTGTACAGCAAGGCGGCGTCTGGAACGGCTTCGGCCGTGGACGGCGGCTCGTTCGTGGTCTGCCCGCAGACGCCCTCGGAGCCCTGCCAGCTGTTTAGCAGCAGTTGCGAGTCGGATGAGGAGTGCGCCGAGCGCTCCCCCGGCACCATCTGCCACCTCGAGGCGGCGGTGCCGTATTGCTACGCCCCGGCGTATGCGCGAGACGACCGCGCCAATGTCGCCGTCAATTCGACCGCCAACGCGATCGACGTGCTGCGCAACGACACGCGCAGCGAGGGCACCTGCGTGGACGACGTGGTGTTGATCACCGACGTGACCCAGGGCGACCAGGGCGGCAGCGTCAGCATCAGCGCTGACGATCTCACCGTGCTGTACAGCCCGGCCAACGGCTTCTGCGGCGACATCGAGACCTTCACCTACACCGCGCTGCTCGGCGGCGACGAGTCCGACACCGCCACCGTGAGCGTGCTCGTGCGCTGCCAGTGCGGCGATGGCGCCCAGCAGCTCGGCGAGCAGTGCGACGACGGCAACACGGCGGCCGGGGACGGCTGCGGCGCGACCTGTCTGGTCGAGGCACAGTGCGGGGATGGCACCGTTCAGGCCGGCGAACGCTGCGATGACGGCAACACGGACAGCGGCGACGGCTGCAGCAGTCTGTGCACCTCCGAGGGCCAGTGCGGCAACGGCACAGTCGAGATCGGTGAGCAGTGCGACGACGGCAACACGACGAGCGGCGACGGCTGCCGCTCCGACTGCACCGAAGAGGTCTGCGGCGACGGCACGCAGGAGCCGAACGAGCAGTGCGACGACGGCAACACGGCGAGTGGCGACGGCTGCTCCAACAGCTGCGTCCTGGAGAGTTTCTGCGGCAACGGTGTCAGCAGCGGTATCGAGGAGTGCGACGACGGTAACAACACCTCGGGCGACGGCTGCAGCTCGACCTGCCGCAGCGAAGTCTGTGGTAACTCGCGCCGCGACGCTGGCGAGGTGTGCGACGATGGCAACCTCGTCAACGGCGACGGCTGCAGCTCGCTCTGCGCGCTGGAGGCGTTCTGCGGCGACTCGATCATCGTCGGCACCGAGCAGTGTGATGACGGCAACACCGCCAATGGCGACGGCTGCAGCGCCGGCTGTCTGGTGGAGACCGTGTGCGGTAACGCTGTGCGTGAAGGCTTCGAGACGTGCGACGACGGCAACACCAACAACGGTGACGGCTGCCGCTCGACGTGCCGCTTCGAGATCTGTGGCGACGGCACGCTCGATGTCGGCGAGAGCTGCGACGACGGCAACAACCTGTCGGGTGACGGCTGCTCCTCGACCTGCGGGTCGGAGGGCGTGTGCGGCGACGGTGCACGGGCCGGCAGCGAGCAATGCGACGACGGCAACCTCGTCAGCGGCGACGGCTGTAGCTCCACCTGTCGTTCGGAGACGGTGTGTGGCAACGGTGTGATCGAAGGCGTCGAGGAGTGTGACGACCACAACCTCGTGAGCGGCGACGGCTGCCGCTCCGACTGCCACATCGAGCGCTGCGGCGACCTTTCCGTGGACCCGCTCGAGCAGTGCGACGACGGCAACACGGCGAACGGCGACGGCTGCAGCAACGCGTGCCAGCTCGAGACGTTCTGTGGCAACGCGCGCACGGAAGGGTCGGAGCAGTGCGACGACGGCAACAACCGCTCGGGCGACGGCTGCTCCTCGATCTGCCGCTTTGATGCGCTGTGCGGTGACCACAATCTGGCCTCCAGCGAGCAGTGTGACGACGGCAACCTCACGAGCGGCGACGGCTGCAGCTCGCTCTGCCGGCTCGAAGCCGTGTGTGGCGACAGCACGCTCGCCGGTAGCGAAACCTGCGACGACGGCAACCTCACGAGCGGCGACGGCTGCAGCAGCACCTGCCGGCTCGAATACTGCGGCGACGGCAGCGTCCAGGCCGGGCTCTCCGAGCAGTGTGACGACGGCAACACGGCCAGCGGCGACGGCTGCAGCCGCACCTGTCGGAACGAAGCGTACTGCGGCAACGCCGTCCTCAACGGCACCGAGCAGTGCGACGATGGCAACAACGCGAGCGGCGACGGCTGTTCGTCCACCTGCCAGCGCGAGATCCGCTGCGGCAATGGCCAGCTGGAAGGGACCGAGCAATGCGACGACGGCAACGTCACTCCGGGCGACGGTTGCAACGCGCTGTGCCGCCGCGAGGCCTACTGCGGCAACGGCATCGTGGAGGCAGGTGAGGCGTGCGACGGCGGCAGCGACTGCACCGTGAACTGCACGCGCATCATTCGCTGAGCAGCCGGGCGGCGCCGTGGGCGCCGCCTCCCAGGAGCAGGGGTCGCGTCTGGTGAGACGCGACCGCTGGAGCCGCTCCGAGCGCGCACCGACATGCGCTTACCGACGAGCAATGGCGTCGGGTTCAAAAGGTTTTGCCCCCACAACGATCAGGTCCCGATCAAGCGCCTTCGAGCGGTCGCGACTCGGTACGAGAAGACCGCACGGAACTACCTGGCGCTCGTTCAACTCGTAGGTACTTCGATCTGGCTGGAGAATCAGGGCCGCCTTCGTTGCCGTCCGCATCACCTCCATTCGCCCGCACGACATGCAGCCTATCGCGCCGTGAAAAGGCTGCAGGGGAGTATGAGACTCCTTTTTCTTTTCTGCGCCAAATCGAGCCTGTGCATGCGGTAAATTCGCCCGTTGGCTTCCACCCGCGCGTTAGGCTGCAAGCCGGATGCGCGCGACGAGCTATCCAGCACTGACGGCGCTCGTGCCAACGCGCAGCCCGGCACGGGGAACCAGGGACACCCCCTAGTTGGACTCGTGGGCGCCAATGTCGGGGCTGCTGCCATTGAAGCGGCCGGGCGTGGCCCCATTCACGTCAGTGCCCGTGTCCACACCGGAGTTGATCAGGGAGCTGCCGGGCTGCAAGCGAAGATCGTCGGTCGAGCTGTCCATGAAGCTCGGATCGACGCTCAGGCTGCCCGTGCCCATCGAACACTGGCTGCAGGTGCCCACGCTGTTGCCGAAGTAGTCGTTGTGATCGTTGCTCACGAATGCCGAGTCCGATCCGCGTACCCCGAACTGGACGTTGTTGCTGAAGATATTGCGCTCCACCGTGCCCAGCGTGAGCTCCAGCGTCGCCAGCGGGGCGCTGGACTGGCAGCTCCAGAGGGCGCTCCACAGCAGACACAGGCTGCCCGGCACCGCGCTACGACGGGTGACGCGCGCGCTCGGGAAGTTGCGCCGCGCCATCACCGGGCCACCTTCGAGAGATCGGCATTGACGATCACGACGCCGTCCGGTTTCACCTCGACCTGCCGGCGCTGAACCTCGTGGCCTGCCGCCTCGATGGTCACCTCGTAGCGTCCGGGAGCAACGTCGACCAGGAAGGTCCCCGCGTCGTCGGTGTCCAGTTCGACGGCGGACGGCTCGATGCGGATGTGCGCGCGCAGCCCGCTACCGGCCAATGACCGTACCAGCCCTTGCAGCTGTCCGCCCGGTGGCGCGGCCTCGAGCTGGATGTCGACGACCAGCGGCTGGCCGCCTTGCAGTTGCACGGAGCGCTGCTGAGGTTTCAGGCGCGGGGCGCTGACCTTCAGCGTGGCCGAGCCCGCAGCCAGGTCAGAGAGGCGATAGCTCGCCAGGTTCTCGTGAGGCACGCTCAGGTTCTGTCCGTCCAGCTCGAGCTCCACGCTCGCGTCGCTCAGCGGATAGCCATCCTGGGTCGTGACGTTCACCTGCAGGGTCGCGCGGACCACGGCTCGCGGCTCCGGCGGTGGTGGAGGCGGTGTTTCAGGCAGCGCTGCGCGAGGCGGCGGAGCGGGTGCGGCCCGCGCTGGCGCCGGGGCTCGCTCCCAATCGAACAGCTGGTATGCCACGCCCACGAGCAACGCAAAGCGGGGCTCGATGGGCGCGAGGGGATCCCCGGCGCCGGCGCGAGGTCGTGCGCTCAGCGCCGTCTCCGTCATGCAGGTGAGGGCGATCTCGTGTGCCAGCTGGTACCGGCCGCCCGCGCTCACGCGCCAGGGTGATAGGCGCCCGGCGCGTCGGCGGACCGGCGCGCGCGAATCCGCTGCGCGCCGGCTGCCTTGGGTCAGCGGATCGGCGTCACGCAGATGCCTCCGGTGCAGGGGACGTCGCCGCAGCAGTCGCCGTCCTGGCCGCATTGCTGGCCATAGAGCCCGCAGGAGTAGGTCGGCTCGGGCGGCGGATCGCCGATGCCGCTGGTGCCGCCGCTTCCGGGATCGCCGGTGGTGCCGCCGCTGCCGGGGGTCGGATCGCTGCCGCCCGAGGGGCTACCGCAGGTGCCGCGTGTGGAGCCCGGCAGAACGTTGCACAGGATGCCCAGGCAGCAGTCGCCGCTCACGCTGCAGCCGCCACCGCTCGGAACGCAGGCCGTGGGGTTTTCGCTCGTCGAGCAGCGCAGCTGCCCTTCGGCATCCGGCACGCACAAGCGCCCGTCGCAGCAGTCCATCGACGAGGCGCAGGTTTCCCCTGCGGGGCGGCACACGTCGCCCAGGCCGTCGCAGCGGGGAACGCCGAGCGGATCCAGCTGGCAGGCGCCGCTGTTGCCGGTGGCGCCGCAGCAGTTGTTGCGCGAGCTCGAGATGCTGCAGACATAGTCCTGGAAGTGGCACACGTTGCCCTGCGGGTTGCAGCCCGTGGGGTTGCGGCAGACGCCGACCTCGTGTCCCACTTCCTTCTCGCAGGTGACGTTGCCGTCGCCCGGCAGGCCCGTACCGGCCGCGCCGCAGCAGTCGCTGTCCTCGCGGCACAGGTCGCCATTGACGTGACAGCCGTTGGCGGGCTGGCAGATGTTGACGCCAGTGTCCCCAAACGGAGCGCACAGGCGGCTGCAGCACGTGCCGCAGCCGTCGCACAGGCTGCCATCGACGCCGCCGGAGCAGTTGGAGGCACCGGGCGCCGGGGGCGGCGCACAGGAGCCGACGGTGGCGCCGTCGGCGATCGTGCAGCTACCGGTGCAGCACTCCGCATCGCGCCCGCAGACGTCGCCGCTCTGCGTGCAAAACGAGCTCTTGATGCTGCAGGCGCCGTCCGTGCACAGGCCCGAGCAACACTCCGTGCCTTCAGCACAGGCGTTGCCGGAGGTCTTGCACAGCAGGTTGAGCGGTGCGCAGATGCCGCCATCGCAGTTGCCGCCGCAACACTCCCCTGCCGAGGAACAGGCCGCGCCGTCGGATACGCAGGCCGTCGTGGAGCAGTTGCCGCCCTGGCAGCTCAGGCTGGAGCACTCGGTGCTGGTCTGGCAGGTGGTGCCTGCGACCGAGCTGCCGACAGGCACCTCTGCCACGCTGGGCCTGGGGTCCGCCGCCGTCTGTCCCGGAGCCGCCCCGGCGCCGCCGTCCACGTTGGAGGTGGGGAAGAGGTCACCGGGCAGAGCCGAGGTGCCCGCTCCGCCTGCCTCCCCGGTCACGCCCGACGTCCCGCCGGTGTTGCCGATCGTGGTCGTGTCTTTCGGCGCCTTGCTCCCACACGCCAACACGAGGAACAGGCCCGACAGGCCCAGGCTTCGACGAAATGTTTTGCTCACTGCAGCTCCCTTTTCATCCAACACGGCAGGTGGACGCGCATGCATCAGACGGTTCGCCCAGTGCAGAAGTTCCGCGACGGGCAGGCATGGGCGGCTAAATGCAGCGACTCTCACCGTCAGAGTGCGGCGCGGTAGCCCACGAACAGAGACAGGCCGCCGAGGTGAGAGTCCCCCGTCGTGGCGTGCTTCATCGGCGCCCACTGCGGGTAGAGCTCGCCGAAGAGCCCGCCTGGCCCGAGCTGGAACTCCGCTCCGAGGGGCACGCCGAAGCCGAGCTTGGTGGAGCGCTCGGGCGTGTCCTGGAAGGCCTGCCCCCCTGCCGTGCCGCGCACCACGCTCTCCAGGAAGTAGATGCGAAGTCCGATGCCCGCGTACGGCGTGAGCCCGGTGACCAGGCCCGGCAGGCGGTAGAAGAACGTCGGCTGCAACACGAGCTCCTTCTGCCGAAGCTCCCAGCTGTACGTGCCCTCGCCGGGGATGCGCTCCGGCGAGAAGGCCTCCGTCTGTGTGCCGCTGCTGCTCGGCGCCGTGTATTCGGCGGCCAGCGCGGCGGCAATGTGGCCGCCGGTGCTTCCGAAGAGGTAACCCGCTTCGAGGCCCACGGTGGGGAAGGGGCTCAGCCCATTGAAGGAGGCGATGCCGCCGAACTTGCCTGCCAGCAGGATGGCCCCCGAGTCGTCCGCGGCCGGGGCGCTGGCCACGCTCGCGCTGGTGCTCAGCTCTGCAGACGCCGCCGCGTCCTGGGCCAGGCTGCTCGAGCTGTGCAGGGCGCAGCCGAGGCCGCCCAGTGCCGCGAGGGCTCGCACGAGTCCCAAGCTCCGAATCGTCACGTCGTTCATCGATCGCATCACCACACCACCGTTTCCGTCGAAGTTGCCACACCGGTCCCGTTGTCGCCGGCAATCAAGAAGATGAAGGCGCTCTGGATCGAGCTGCCCATCAGGTAACGCGGACTGATCATGGTCAGGCCTTCGTTGTTCCAGGAGCTGTTGCCGAGGCCCGGCGCTGGATTGACGAAGCCGGCAGCGAACGCATTCTGCTTGACCGAGGTGTCTTTGCCACCGAACACGAACAGTCGGTCTGCCGCTCCAGCGGTGCCATAGCCCACGCGCGTCGAGTTGAAGTCCTTCACCACGTCGCCCGCGGTCGCGTCGTCCACGAAAGCGCCGAGTTCGCCGCCCGCCGTCACGATGCCGGCCTCCACGCGATCGTCGCGCGTCGTGCCGTCCGCGAGCAGACCCGCGCCGATGTACACGTAGGTGTCACTGCCGCTGACGAACTGGGAATCGACGCTGTCGATCGCCCAGGCCCCGTGCTGCCAGCGGCCGACCGCCGCCTCTTCGGCGCCCGTCGTCCAGGCGCTGCCGATGGTCTGGCGGCCGTTGTCGAGCAACGTCACCGGCAGGTACTCGTAGGTAGTGAGGCCCGTGGAGCCGTTGCGTCCGAGCAGCGAGTACACGTACCAGGTGTCGAGATCGGCAGGATCTGCTGCGACGACCCCCTTGGCGCCTTCGCGCGCCGCGTTCAGGTTGGGCAGGGCCTGCCAGCTGCTGGTGGAGCCCTGCGGCAAGGGGGTTGCCGTGTCGACCAGCACGGCCGAGCCGTCATCGATGAGCTCCGTCGTGCCCGCGCCGACCTCGGCGAGCAGCTGCTCGTCCGTGCCTGGGGCGCCGTCCTTCGGCGTGCGATAGATACGGTAGCCCGTGATACCCGTGAGCGCAGCGCCGAGGGCGTCCTTGGGCGAGCTCCACTCCAGCTTGACCAGGATCGCTCGGTCCTGTGTGCCGCGCAGGCGCAAGATCTGCGGGTCCGAGGCCAGCGTTTCGCCGCCGAGGTTCTGCGGGTCCGAGGCATCGATCACGGCCGAGACGCGGTACGAGTACGTGCCGGGCTCGAGCCCGGGGCCGGTGGCGCTCGCGCCGAAGCAATTCGTGCTGCCGCCGCCGAGGCACAGGTCGACGTTGGAGATGGTCGCCACCTCCTCCGGCGAGAGCACCAGCGCGCGCGCGCCCGTCGCGACGGCGCCGCTGCCGTCGTTGCCGCCGAACACGTACACGTAGCGACCGATGGTGGCGTCCGCGCTGAACGTGCGCGCCGCGGGCAGCGCCTGGCGGCTGGTGACCCAGGGGTTCATGTTGCCGAACAGATCCACCGGCGCAAACTCCACGCTGGACAGCGGCGAGGCTGCGCTACCGTTGTCGCCGCCGATGGCATACACGAAGCGCGCGGCAGAGGTGGCCTGGATCGCCGAGGACGACAGCGCGCGGCGCGCCACGTTCAGGGCGGGGCCCGGGCGCGGCGCCGAAAGGTTGTACGAGCTGTTGGTGATACCCACCGCCGAGAACTCGGAGTAGACGCCGTCGGCGTTGGTGACACGGGCCACGCAGACGTCGCCGTTGCTCAGACTGCCCGTGTCAAAGGTGGCGCTTTGCGTACAGCCGGTGGTGCAGTCTTCTGCGGCGGTGTTGCCCGCGAGCGTGACTTCACCCCCTGCGGTCTTGCAGCGCAGGCTGAGCTCCGAGGTGTCGAAGCCCGTGCCGCGCAACTCCAGCGTCTGACCGCTGGCGTTGACCAGCGACTGCGGCACCGCGTCCGTGATCACCGGCAGCTCGCCCGCGACCGAGGTGAAGGCGTCGCTCAGTACCGCCACGGCGCCGTCCGGCCAGACCAGCACCAGGTCGTAGCTGCCCGCCGGCGTGCCGGAGGGCGCGATCGCGGTCAACGTCGTCGAGTTGATGGCCGTCACGGACTGCAGCTGCACTGCGGCCTCGTCCCCGGGCGGATTCAAGAAAGCGCGAGGAATGCCCGCTGCCGTCGACGCGCTGCCGAGCACGATGGTCATCGCCTGTGATTTGGTCTCGCTCGCGAACGGTGGCGACACCACGCCCTGGTCGATGCTCAGGTTGTCGGTGACGACGATGGCGCGAGTCATGATCGCGGCGCAGCCACTGCCATCGTTCACTGCCATGTCGTATTCGCCGGGCGCCGTGCCGCTCGGCACGGTGGCCTGAATCTGCGTCGTTTTACCGGGCGCCAGCGCCGCGCTGAGCGTGGTCGGCGTGGCCGTGAGGTTGCCCGCCGGCCACATCGTGACCGTGAAGGGCGCCTGTAGCGCCGTCACGAACAGGTTCACCTTGGTGTTGATGTCGTTGTAGGCAACGTTGGGGTCGGCGTTGAACAGCACCGGACCCTCCGTGCCCACCACGACCTGGTGCGGCAGCGGCCGATCCTGGCAGCCGTCGGCGTTCTGCACGATCAGATTGCAGTTCTCCCCGGGTTCCACGCCCGGGCCGAAGGTCATGCTGAGCTGGTTGCCCGCGCCGTTGGTCGAGGTGAACAAGGCCGACACGTTGTTGCCGCTGGCACAGGACAGTTGCGCCGTCGCGCCCGCCAGGAAATCGGCGCCATTGGCTACCAGCACGCTGCCACCGCTGCACACGGTGGCCGGTGAGAGGCTGTCGACGCGCGGCGGAGCATGGATCGTAAAGTCGATGTTCGCGGTCGACGAGCAACCCACGGGATCGGGGTTGGTGACGCGCAGAGCATACGTGCCGGCGGGAAAGCGCTGGCTGGGCAGCGTGACCGTCAGCCCGCTGCAGAGCTCCAGGCCAAAGCCGGGCCCGGTGCGCTCGGGCGGCGCGCAGCCCGTGAGCGAATCGGGTTGGAAGGTGGCCTCTTCACCGCTCGCGTTGATCACCGTGACGATCGGCCGCACATTGCCGCCCACCACGGCCAGCGAGGCGCCTTCCACCGTCAACAGCTGATCGTTCTGGTCGAGGCAGATGGCCGTGGGCACGACGCGGCTCACGAGCGGCGCCGGCACCACGACCAGTTGTTGCGACTCGCTCGACTGACACGACGCCGGCTCGGGGCTCGTCACGACCACATCGTGCGTGCCGGGGGTGAACTCGTTCTGTCCGAGCGTGACGGTCAGTCCATCGCAGAGCTCGACCTGGGCGCCGGCATACGTGCCGGGAACCGCGTGACAGCTCGCCGTCGCCACGTCCGTAGCCGCCTGATCGCCCAGCGTCACGCGCGGTGCGGCGCCGTCGAGGCTGAGGAAGTTGCTGCCCGCCAGGCTGACGCTGCGGCTGCGTTGATCGGCGCAAACGGCGAGCGGAGCGCGCACGCTGGAGTCCTCCACGCTGAGCGCGGTCAGGCGCGGTGGGTCGATCACGGCCAGGGCGCGCGGCAATACCTTTTGGGTCTTGCCGTCCGGGTTGGTGACTTGCACGTCGTACAGACCCGCGGCCAGCTCGATCCCGGGCGTGCCCGCCGCGGCGTTGGGCTCGCTGATGCGCAGGCTCATCTGGTCGCGGCTCTGCCAGCTGAGCTCGCCGGCGTGTTCTCCCGCGGGATCTCCGGAAAACGGGACGGGCGCATCGCCCGCGGTGGCCCCGGTGAGGTCGGCGCTGCGCGTGAGGTTCACGCCCGGCAGCTGCAGGATGGCCGGCTCCGCCAGCACGTTGCTCGGCATCGGCGCAAAGCCGCTGCCGCTCACCAGCAAGGATACTTCGGCGCTGGTGCGCTGTGCGTTACAGAGCAGATCCGGACCCACGCTTTGCAACGTGAGCTGGGGGCTCTCCACCTCGTGCGCGCAGCCGAGCGCACACGAGCCAAAGATACCGGCGAGCAAACCGAGATTGAGTGATTTGTAAGACATGAAGTTAGTTTTTTGAAGCAATGCGATCTTGCGAAGTCGATGGGATGAGAGCTTTTGCGGTCCGCGGTTAGCGGCCCGCGTTCGCGCGCCGCTCGGCGGCGGCAGCGCGGAGGGCGTCGGCATTCAGCTGGCGTTCAGCGGCAAGGGCTCGATGTTCGGCAGCAGCGGCACTCCGCTCCTGCGCCTGCGTGCGTCGCTCCTGCGCCTCTGCCTTGCGCAATTCGGCCACGTCTCGGCGCGCGCGCACCGCTGCTCGCCGTTCGCGGGCGGCGGCAATCTGGCTCGGTGCGGTCTTCTGGTACGCGCGAGTATGTTCGGCGCGCCGGCTGTCGCGGCGTGCGTGCGCGACACTGACATGCTGCCCTGCGGTGTCGGGGGCCTGTGCCGGAAGCTCGAACACCGGCAGGCCGGGTAGCGCAGTGCTAGACTGACTATCGTGCGTGCTCTCGCCTTCCGCCAGCGCGGTCGAGCTCGAGGCCGCGATCAGTGTCAGCGCGCCGAGAATGCATGGGATGTTCATCAGGGTTCCTTTGTGAAACAGGCACCGGCAACGTGTGTGGCCCGGCGTCGAGCGATCAGACGAGCCGCTGGTGCGCAAAGTTCCCGGCGTGTCGAAGCTCAGGAAAGGGGCTGAGGTGCGGGAACTTTGTGCCCGTAGCTTCGTCTGATTAGCTTTGGAGCCCTCGTCTTCAGATGTGTTCCAAAAGGCGCAAGCGGGTGATCCGCTGGCGTTTCAGGAACTGATCCGGCCGCATCTGGACTCCGTCAGGCGATTTGTGTTTTCCCTTTCGAAGAACTGGCAAGATGCCGACGACATCGCGCAGGAGGCCTTGATCAAGGCTTTCCGCGCCTTCCCGACGTTCGACGGGCGCGCGTCGCTCTCCACCTGGCTGTACACGGTGGCGCGCAGCGCCAGCATCGACTGGCACCGCAGTCGGCTGGGCCAGGCGGCGCAGCGAGAGAATCCGCTGGAGAGCACGCACCCGGCGTCGCTGCCGCGGCCCGACGACGCCTGCTGCCAGCAGCAGCAGAGCGAGCGCCTCTGGCAAGCGATCCAGGGTCTGGACGAGCGTCAGCGCGTGCCGCTCGTGCTGTACGAGATCGAGGGCCTCTCCTACGACGAGATTGCAGCGATCGAGGGCGTCCCGGTGGGCACGATCCGCTCGCGCATCAGCCGCGCCCGCCAGGAGCTGCGTGGACAGTTCGCGGAGGAGCTGCCGGTGAGCGGGGTGCGTGGTGGGGAGCCGGGGGAACTCGCGGAGCTGGAAAGGTCTTACGGATGAACGATCTGTTGCTCACCGGGCAGCTGCGAGCGCTGCGCCAACCTCCGCCCGACAATGGCTTCGAGGCGCGCCTGCAGCTGGCGTTGGTCAGTGAAGCTCAGGCGCTGCGCGCACCGAACGTGGTCGTGCCGTTCCGCTCGGCGCGGCGCCTGCAGCGCTGGGGCGCTCGCATCGGTCTGGGCACGGCCCTGGCCCTGGGCGCCAGTGCAGCAGCAGCCGCCGCCGGCGGTATCTGGGCGTTCGTGGCCAGCCAGGCCGAGCCCGTGGTCTCGCCGTCCGCCGCGCCGGTGCTGGAGCAGGGTGGGACCCGCCGAGCGCAGCGCACCGCGCCCGTTGTGAGCTCGCCCGAGCCGACGCCTCCAGAGCAGCCGGTGCTGGCCGAGCCCGAGGCCGCGCCGTTGCCCGAGCTGTCGCCGCCGACCGTCACGCCGGCGGGGGGCGTCGAACATAAGGCCATCCGCGCCGCCGCGCCGGGCCGCGCCGAGCGTCTGCCCGCTCGTCAGACGAGGCCGCAGCCGGAAGGCCTCGTGCCCTTCGAACTGCCGAGGCCGGCGGGCGCCGTGTCCGCGGTTCCCGGCGCCAGCGCTGCGCGACCGAGCACGCCTGCTGCCGGGCGCGGCACGCCGGCGTCCGCTGCCGAGCGCCGGGCGCTGCCGCAGCTGCCCGCACGCGCCGAGCAGCAGCCGGGCCGTCCCGAGCGCGCCGAGCGCGACAAGAAGGAAAAGGACAAGAAGGAGCCACCGGGGCGCGAGATCGCGCGCGAGCGCTCCCTCGACAAGGCCGACCGCGGCCTGGAGCGGGCCAAGGAAGCGCGTGAGCGCAACAACAACAAGAAGTAGAACCCGCCGGGCTCGACTCCCTCTTCTGTTCCTGCTGCTCGCTCCGCTGCAGGCCCTGGCCGCACCGGTACATGCGGCCCCCGCAGCCGCGCGCGCGCGCGCCGGCGACAGCGCCGCCCAGCTGCGGCGCGCGACCGAGCACTTTCGCGCCGGGCGCTATGCGCAGGCGCGTGAGCTGTTCGATCTCGTCTTGGCTTCGAAGGCGCAGCTGCCCCAGCGGGTCACGATCGCGTTCAATGCTGCGGTCTCGAGCTACGCGCTCGAGGACTACGCCGATGCCGCGAGGCGCTTTGATGCTCTGGCGCTCGAGCCTTCGGAGCTGGCGGCGCAGGCGCGCGTCAACGCCGGGTTCTGTGCGCTACGCCTGGGCGACCTGGACGCAGCAGCGCTGCGTGCCGAGCCCTCCGCGTCGGGCGACCCGGTGGCGGAGGCCCGGCGTGAGGAGTTGAGGGCCGAGCTCGAGCGGGCTCGCCAGGCGCGCGCGCAGCAGCAGCTCGGCGAGTGTCTGGATGGCGGGTTTGCCGCCATTGCCCGGAAAGACTGGTCGCAGGCGCGCGAGCAACTGCGCCGCGCGATCAGCCTCGCGGGGGACGACCAGGACGTGCTCGCAGACGCCGGCTACGGGCTCGGCCTGGTGGAGCTCGAGCAGGGCCGACCGCAGCTGGCCGAGCAACATTTCCGGGACAGCTTGCGCCACCGCCCCGGCGACGGGCGGACCGCGCTCGCCCTCGCGCGAGCGACCGAGGACACCTCCGATCGCCCCGGCGCCGCCGCCGCGTATGAGTCGGCACTCGCTTTGCCACTGGAACAGGAGGAGAAAGAGGACGCCGAGCGCTCCCTGTTGCGCCTGTATCCGCTGCCGGCGACCGGTGTCTCCGCCCTGCTCGCGCTGGGCGTGGGCGCGGACGGAAACGCGGCCCAGTCTGGCTCCGGGGACGTGCTGGGCAGTGTCGCACAGACACAAGCGAGCGCGTATGTCTCGGGTCTGGTCGATCTCGGCCTGATGTGGCGCACCTCCCGGCGCAGCGCGGTCGGCCTGAACTATTCGGGGGACGCGCTCGCGCTCTTGAACCCGAACGTGGAAGAGCTGAGCCTGCAGGCGCACGAGCTGGTCGCGCGCGGCCAGTGGGCTCCGGTACCGGGACTGCGCTTGCGGCTCGACGCAGGCGCCGCCTACGTGCTCTCCGGTCTCGATCCGATCCAATTCTTCGAGTGGGATGCGGTCTTCGGCTTCGTCGCGGACCTGGACACCAGTAGTGACTCGCGGGCGCGTCTGCAGCTCGGCGAACGCGTGGTGAGCGCGGCCGAGCTCGACTACCTCGACGGTCACCGCCTGCATGCGGTCGCGAGCGAGTTCTGGTATCTGGGTCCCTGGGAGCTCTCGGTCCAGGCGCTGCTGCGGTACACGGCGGCCGGCGTGCAGGAGATCGAGCTCGGGCCCGACACCTTCGACGCCTGCAGCCCCAACTGCGATCGGGGACGCCTGAGCGACCCCGCGAGCTACTGGTCGCCGGGACTGGGGCTGGGAGCCGCCTGGCAGGCCACGTCGCTCTGGCGCTTCTCGGGTTCGACGCGCGCCGAGTACCGGGGGTATCTGGACGCGGCCGCGATCGCGGGCGTTCGGGACAGCCAGAAGACGCGGCAGGATTGGCGCTGGCGGGCCCAGCTGGGCGCCGAGTTCGTGCTGGACCAGGAGGCGCGCTTCCGCCTGACCCTGGTGCAGTCCCTGCTCGTCAATCGCTCGAACGTGGCCTTCGATGCCAGCGATCCGTTGCACCAGTACGACTACGGCGACCGCAACTTCGTCCAACCCACGACCGAGCTGGGCATTTCCGCCAGTTTGCCTTGATCTGCAGGCTGGGCAGGTACCTCCGGCAGATGACTAGCGGAGGCGGCGTGACGTGCCGTTGAGAAGCACACGGGAAACGTGCGCACATACATGACCGCCGCGGCCGGCTTGTTCCTCGTCGTGCAGGCGTGCGGCGGCTCCGGCGCCGAGAGTGGTCCCAATGCAGCTGCCACGGAGGCTGACCTGGCGGCCCTGTGCACGGACATTTGTGAACGCGGGTTGACCTGTGAACCGGAATACGCAGAGGACTCTTGCCAAACCGAGTGTGTGAGCGACAACCCGGAAGCCACATTGGTGCGCCGGGATGTCATCCGAGGTTTGGTGGATTGCCAGCGCCAGCTCACCTGTGATGACAACGACGACCTCTGCATCGATCGAGTGCTCCGGGAGCTGGAGCCCGACTTTGCCGGCTCCCCGTTGCTGGATTTGTGCATCCGAGTCCAGGATCAGTGCGGCGGATTTTCCGATGACATCTGTGCCTACGCCGTCATTTTCACCGACGACGGCAAAGCGCGCCTGGAGGCTTGCTTGAACTCGGGTTGCGAAAGCGTCGGCGCGTGCATCGCTGGTCTGTAAGCAAGGGACCTGAGACGGACCCGCTCGCTGGCGCGCCCGGCGGCCACCCAGCAGCGCTGTATCAAAATGGCCAATGAGATCCGACCTCGGCCCATAATCTGACCGAGATGCACCTACTCACCTCTCAGAACGCTGGACGCGCTGCCCGGGGCCACTGCCCCAACTTGGCGATCGTCCGGTGGCCTTGGAGGATCATGACCACACGAGTAGTGAGCGGTTTCGCTTTGTTGATGGCCCTGGGCTGCAGCTCTCAAACCCAGGTCGGGCAAAATGCCGAGCCGAATCAGGTGAGTACGGCGCTGCAGGCGCTCACGGCGAGAGACGAGCAGGTCGTCGCGCAGTGCGGTCAGGCGGTGCAGCGCTGCGAGCAGCAGCTGCCCGATGCCGCACCCAGTGCGGTCTGTCAGAAACTGCTGGAGCACTGCGGCGAGTTGCAGGCGCATCTCGACGAGGTGCGGTCTCACGTGGTGGGCTGTTTGAACGCCGTGCAAGCCTGTCAGGAGCATGCACCGGAGCAGGCCCAATGCTCTCGTGACGTCAGCAGCTGCGAACCGCTGGCAAAGGGCGCGGATGCAGACCGCGATACGGTGCTGCAGTGCAGCGACAAGGTGCAGGCCTGCCTGATCCGCGTCGCCTCCCTGCCGGAAGCCGCCGCCGTGTCCTGTGAAAACAAGGCCGCCGCCTGCGAGCGCGTCAGCGCGCTGCTCGAGCAAGCCGGCCAGGAGCGGGCGAAGGGCGACGAGAAGGCGGAAGAGCACGCCCAGAACGCGCACGACGCGATGGACGCCGTCGATGAGGTCGAAGACGGTGATGACGTTGGCGATGACCAGGATGAAATCGGAGACGACCAGGACGACGACGCAGCCGATGCCGTGGACGACGCCGATGAGGCAGAGGAAGACGAGGATCGTGGTGCTGCCGCGGACGCAGGCGCCGGCCATGGCAAGAAACCGGCCCGAGCCGAGGACGTCGCCGACCAGCAATAATCGGTGCGCCGCGCGCGGGTCGCGTTGCAGAACCAGAAACAGCAAGCTTCGCCGCGAGCCCCAAGTGCCCGGTCACACGGGGCTCGCGAGCGAGGTCTGACCGCTTCAAAGTACGCCGTACGCCCAGGTCGGCGGCGCCCCGGTCGTGGTTAAGTCTGCCTCAGAGGTGCAACATGCCGCGTAGGTAGAGAGCCGAAGGCTGCTACTGTTGCCGTTCGCCGGCTTGGTTGGCGGCCGAAGGGGAGCGCGGCATGATGAAAATACCCGAGACAGACGAAGGGCCCTCGAGCATCTGGGATGCGCTGTTGGGCTATGGCTCCTGGGGCTATACGGAGCCCGAGCCAAGTTCCGCGTCCGAGGGGCAGGGGCGCTGGCTGCTCGAAGACGACGACTTCAGCTCCGAGCACGGCTATGAGCCCGTCGGCGGCCGAACCGAGTTCGCGTACGGCGAGTTCGAGCGCTGGGTCTAGCAGCCTCGCTTCGCGTTGACCGGCGCCCGCGGCTCCGCTGCCGGCGCTTCGGCTAGCAGCGACGGTTCCGGGGGAGAGCGCAGGCCGTTACCCCAGTCTCGAGCGAGTTGGCCCAGGCTCGAGCGCCGAGTTGGGCGATCCAGCTTGGATTATTCGCAAAGCTGCGGCATGGGAGGCATTCCTCCTCGAGCTGGGCCCGTGAACGACGCCGTCGAATTCCTCCTGCGCAGCACGCTGATCGGGGCGGGTGCCACGCTCGTCATCGATGTCTGGGCGGCGCTGCTCCGACGCTTTGGTGTGCCTTCGCTGAACTTTGGCCTGCTCGGTCGCTGGATCGGTCACCTGCCGCAGGGGCGCTGGCACCACGAGAGCATCGCGAAGGCGGCCCCGGTGCGGGGTGAGCGCTGGCTGGGCTGGTGTGCGCACTACGGGATCGGCATCAGCTTTGCTGCGCTCTTGCTCGCGGGTTTCGGCCTCGAGTGGGGTCGCTCGCCCACGCTGCTGCCCGCTCTGTCGGTCGGGATGGTGACCGCCGTGGCTCCGCTCTTTGTCCTACAGCCCGCACTGGGCGCGGGCATCGCTTCCTCGAAGACGCCGGCTCCCGTCTTCAATAGCGTAAAGAGTCTGATCACCCACACCATCTTCGGAGTGGGGCTCTTTCTCGCTGCGTGCGCCACGGCCTGGCTCGTGCCGCTCCACGGCTGAGCCCAGCCCAGGCGGTGCCTACCCCGGGCAGGGCCCATGACTCTTACCGACGGACCCACATGACTTCTTCGAGCCAACACGCCGCAGACCGCCACGACCTGATCCGGGTGCAAGGAGCCCGGGAAAACAACCTGAAGGACATCAGCGTCGAGATCCCCAAGCGGCGGCTGACGGTGTTCACCGGCGTTTCGGGGTCGGGCAAGTCGTCGCTGGTGTTCGGGACCATCGCTGGCGAGTCGCAGCGGCTGATCAACGAGACGTACAGCGCGTTCGTACAGGGCTTCATGCCGACGCTAGGCCGCCCGGAGGTCGACGTGTTGGAAGGGCTGACGACGGCGATCATCGTCGACCAGGAGCGGATGGGCCAGAACTCCCGTTCGACGGTCGGCACTGTCACGGACGCCAACGCGATGTTGCGCATTCTCTTCAGCCGGCTCGGCAAGCCGCACATCGGGCCACCGACGGCCTACTCGTTCAACGTCCCGACCCGCAAAGCCAGCGGGTCGATGACGGTCGACAAGGGCAAAGGGGAGAAGCTCGTGGTGCGCGACCTCGTCTACCACGGTGGCATGTGTCCAAAATGCGAAGGCATGGGGCAGGTCAACGACATCGATCTCTCGCAGCTCTTCGACGACCAGAAATCGCTCAACGAGGGTGCGCTCACGATCCCGGGCTACAGTATGGACGGCTGGTACGGGCGCATTTTCCGCGGTTGTGGCTTTTTCGATCCGGATAAACCGATCAAGAAATTCACCAAGAAAGAGCTACACGAGCTGCTTCACAAGGAGCCGACCAAGATCAAGGTCGAGGGCATCAATCTGACGTACTCGGGTCTGATCCCGCAGATCCAGAAGTCGTTCCTGTCCAAGGACGTGGACGCGCTGCAGCCGCACATCCGGGCATTCGTCGAGCGCGCGGTGACGTTCACCACCTGTCCCGAGTGCCAAGGCACCCGGCTCAACGAGGCGGCCCGCGCCTCCAAGGTCAAGGGCAAGAACATCGCCGATGTCTGTGCGATGCAGATCAGCGATCTCGCCGAGTGGCTGCGCGATCTCGGTGAACCGTCGGTCGCGCCGCTGCTCGGGACGCTCCGGCACACGCTGGACTCGTTCGTGGAGATTGGCCTCGGCTACCTCAGCCTGGATCGGCCTTCCGGCACATTGTCGGGCGGTGAAGCGCAGCGCACCAAGATGATCCGCCACCTCGGTTCGTCGCTCACCGATGTGACCTACGTCTTCGACGAGCCGACGATCGGGCTGCACCCCCACGACATTCAGCGCATGAACGAGCTCTTGCTGCGGTTGCGCGACAAGGGCAACACCGTGCTCGTCGTCGAGCACAAGCCGGAGATCATCGCGATCGGAGATCACGTCATCGATCTGGGGCCTGGCGCGGGTAGCGCGGGCGGCGAGGTGGTCTTCGAAGGCAGCGTCGAGGGGCTGCGCAAGAGCGGCACGTTGACCGGGCGGCACCTGAGTGACCGGGCCTCCATCAAGCCGTCGGTCAGGACGCCGTCGGGCATGCTGAAGGTGCGCGGAGCTCGCACGCACAACCTGAAGAACGTCGACGTCGATATCCCGCTCGGCGTGCTGGTGGTGGTGACGGGCGTGGCGGGGTCGGGCAAGAGCTCTCTGATCCACGGCTCGGTGAGTGGCCAGGAGGGGGTGGTCTCGATCGATCAGACGCCGATCCATGGCTCGCGGCGCAGCAACCCGGCGACGTACACCGATCTGCTGGAGCCGATCCGCAAGGCGTTTGCCAAGGCCAACGGCGTGAAACCCGCCCTGTTCAGCGCCAACTCCGAAGGTGCCTGTCCCGGCTGCAACGGCGCCGGAGTGATCTACACCGATCTGGGCATGATCGCTGGCGTCAGCACGGTCTGCGAAGAGTGTGAAGGCCGGCGCTTTCAAGCGTCCGTTCTCGAATATCGGCTCGGCAAGCTCAACATCGCCGAGGTGCTCGACCTTGCGGTCGAAGATGCCGTCGGCTTCTTCGGAGCGGGCGAGGCGCGGACTCCGGCCGCGCACGCGATCTTGCAGCGCATGGTCGACGTGGGGCTCGGCTACTTGCGGCTGGGTCAGCCGCTGACCACGCTGTCGGGGGGCGAGCGGCAGCGGCTCAAGCTCGCGACGCACATGGGGACCGACGGTGGCGTCTACGTGCTCGATGAGCCGACCACGGGGCTACACCTGGCCGACCTCGAGCAGTTGTTGCGTCTCCTGGACAAACTGGTCGACTCCGGAAAATCGGTGATCGTGATCGAGCATCACCAGTCGGTGATGGTGCACGCCGACTGGATCATCGATCTCGGACCGGGCGCGGGCCACGACGGTGGCACGGTCGTATTCGAAGGCACCCCGGCCGAGCTCGTGGCGGGCAAATCGACCCTCACCGGCGAGCACCTGGCGGTCTTCGTCGGGCCGCGTGCAGAGGCTGCCACAGCAGGTCGCGCCGCCAAAACTGCGCGTCGTTCCAGCGCGGAGGGCGGCCAGCAGCGCAGGCCATGATCGATCCGAAGCAGCTGGAGGCGGCGCTGGCGCGGCGCGCGCCAGGACTTCACTCCACCGTGAGCTCGACGTCGTATAGGTTGCTGACGATGGCGTTCACGTCGGCGTAGACGCGGGCTCGATAGTTGCCGGGCGCGAGCGGAAGGACGACCTCGAGGCGCGAGGTGCCTGCCGCAAAGGCGAGGGACTGCCCCACGACGGCCTCGTCCATGGCGGTGGACTGGGCCACATTCCAGGAGATGTTGGTGCCCGCCGGATAGGGCGCGCCGTCGGGACCGCTGACGCTGAAGGTCGCGACGCTCGTTCCCTTCCTTGCGCTGGGGCGCAGGGCGGCGCTGCTGGGACCGGCCACCTGCGGCGTGGTGCCGCCGAAGTAGCCCTTCAGCCAGCGCAGGGCTGGCTTTTCCGCGCCGTTGCCGTACACGAGCGTCGCCTGGTTCGGCGTGCGCCACATGCCGTCGCGATACCCCCAGAGCGTGATGCCGTGCACGTTCGGGTTTTCCCAGAGCGGCGGGAACAGGCGCTGGAAGTCGATCAGCTGTTGCCCGGGCGGGCCGTCGATGTCCATCTCGGTCAGGTAGAGCGGCAGCCCGGTGCTCCCGAGTTGGTTGATCCTGTCGACCAGGTCTGCGACGGGACCGCGCGTGGAGAACGCATGCGCCTGCTCCCCGATCGCATCGATCAGGTTTTCCTGCTTCAGACGCTCCACCAGTCGCACGTACAGATCGGTGCGCGTCTGCGTGTTGATCACGCTGTATTCGTTGAGCATCAGCTGCACGCTGGGGGGGAAGATCTCCCGCGCCATGCGGAACGCCGTGATCACCCAGTCGAACCCGCTCTCGCCCGCTCCGCCCAGCGCCTCGACGTAGTGGCCCTCGTATTGGGTGGTCGGCGGCTGGTTGTCGAATTCATTCACCACTTCCAGGAAGGTGATCCGTTGGCCATAGCGCTCGTTGACGGCCTCGAACCACTGCCGGATCTCCGCCAGTTGTTCCTCGGGCGGCAAGGCCTCGATCCAGTCGGGCTGCTGACTGCCCCAGAGCAGCACGTGGAAGCGGAACGGAAAGCCATTCTCCTCCGCGAGGGCTAGAGCCTCATCCGCGCCTGCCCAGTTGTATTCGTCGCGAACGGCCTCGACCGAGCCCCACTTGCCCCCGTTCTCGGGGGTCACCTGATTGAAGTAGTTCTCGAGGAAGGGGCGCTGGTTGCCGCAGCACACCATGCCCAGCCATTTCGTCGAACCCACCACCAGCGGCGGCTGCTCCGGCGGGGGCTCGTAGGGATCGGGCAGCTTGGTGGCGGGGATCAGCACACCCGCCTGCCCCGAGTCGAGCTGCGCCGTCGTGAAGCCGACGGCAAATTCCTCCCCCTCGAACGCAAACGCGAACTTGTCGATGTCCAAACCGTCCTCGCGCGTGGCGAAGCTGAAGGTCTGGGTGAGCTGCCCCTCGGGCACGACGATGCGCGGGTTCTCGAACAGCGACCATTTCCACACGCCGGTGCCGGCGTTGCCGCCGAAGACGCCTACCAGTGCGCCGGGCCGGTGGTTGGGCGTTCCTTCGACGTCGTAGCCGGTGATGGAGTTGATGCTCTGAAAGTTGGGTGCGCCGTCGCTGTCGGGCAGGTTGAGAAAGAAGCTATCGTCGCTGCCAGCCCCGGGCCCGATGCGCAGGCGCGCGTAGATCTGGTACGCGCCCGCTCTCGGGAACCGGATCTGCTGGCTCACGATGCGAGGGTCGCTCGAGTCCGCCACGGGATCCGTGCCGTTCACGGCCGCCGTCACATAGCTGATGGAGCTGTCCATCGCGTCCGTGACCTGCGTCACGGACGCGCCCAGCGTGCCGTTCTCGGTCTCGAGCACGATCGGGTCCGTGGGCGACCATGCCTCGACGTCCCGATCGCCACAGGCGCTGACGCCCAGTGCGAGCAATGGGGGAGCACAGAGCAGGTAGAGGCACGACGCCATCAACGTGGCTGGCTTGCGTGGGATGCGAGAACGTTCTTCGAGCATGTGATCCTCCCGAGCGTTGCCGCGGCGCCGGGACGTATCGCGACCCGTCGACGCCCTACTGGTAACGCTCCCATATCCAGCGCGGCTCGCGTCAGCAAGCGCCGCCGCACTGCGGGCCCTCGCTTTCACGTGCCCGCCTCCCGCCGGTGTCCGAACGTTGCCGCTGCATGGGACACTTCGCGCCCCGTAGGAACGCAGGCGCCGCGCCGCGCAGTGGAAACGGGTGATGGCGCGCAGCGTCGGAGCGTCGGAGCTCCACGGCTGCTCAGACCGGCAGCACGCCGCACGCTCCGGGCGACGCGCGCCGGCAACATCCTGCAACTGGCGCGACCACGCCGCGACCGACGCTGCCCTCGACGAGCGCAGGTGTCGAGCCGCAAGCTGGGCCCTCCTGGCGACGCGCGGTGGCGTCTGTTGTCGAGCCCACAACGAGACCTCGCGCCTGGCGCGGGTCAGCCCAGGGAAGCTGCTCTCGCAGGCAGCCCGGCGCTCGGAGCCGCGGGCAGCCACCTGTTGCCGCGAGCGGGAACGAACCTCGAACGCCAGGCAGCGAGCTCTCGGCGGCGGGCCCGGCGACGGGGCGAGTGCTGACGACCGGCGCAGGGGCCAGCGGGCAATCCCGCAGCGCCGGGGCGCTGGGGCCCGCGCAGGGCAAAAAACGCCCCAATCCGGAGCGTACCGGCCCTGTCTCCCTAACGATCCCCACCCCGGCGGTGCTACCACCGCCGGGACATGGATCGCTCTCGTGAACAACAACTGCTGAGCATCGCCCGCGAGTTCGGCACGCCCGTATATGTCTACGACGCCAGCATCCTGCGCCGGCAGCTGTCGAGTCTGAAGGACTTCGATCAGGTGCGCTTTGCGCAGAAGGCCTGCAGCAATCTGCACGTGCAGCGCCTGCTGCGCAGCGAGGGCGCGCTGGTGGACTGTGTGTCGCTGGGCGAGCTGGATCGGGCGCTGGCCGCCGGTTATCAGCTGGGCCAGACCCCCGCGGAGATCGTGTACACGGCCGACGTGCTGTCGCCCGCGGCGGTGGAGCGGGTCGTGTCGTCCGGCGTGCCGGTGAACGCGGGCTCGGAGGACATGCTGACGCAGCTCGGGGAGCGGCGGCGGGGGCACCCGGTCTGGCTGCGGCTGAACCCGGGCTTCGGCCACGGCCACAGCCGCAAGGTGAACACCGGCGGTGAGTCGAGCAAACACGGCATCTGGCACGAGAACCTCGGCGCCGCGCTGGAGCGGGTGGACCGCTACGGGCTCGACCTGGTCGGCCTGCACATGCACATCGGCTCGGGCGCGGATCTCGAGCACCTGGGGCGCGTGGGCGAGGCGATGGTCGATGCGGTGCGGCGTTGCGGGCGCGATCTGCGCGCCGTCTCGGGGGGGGGCGGCCTGTCCATTCCGTATCGCGCGGACGAACGCGCCATCGACCCGCGCCAGCACTTTGCGGTCTGGGACAAGGCGCGGCGGCAGATCGAAGCCCTCCTCGGGCACGCGGTGGAGCTGGAGATCGAGCCGGGGCGTTACCTGGTGGGTCCCGCGGGCGTGCTCCTGGCCGAGGTGCGTGCCACCAAGCAGATGGGCCAGAACCATTTTACGCTGGTGGACGCTGGCTTCAACGATCTGGTGCGGCCGAGCATGTACGGCGCGTACCACGAGCTCTCGGTGCTCTCCGAATCGGGCGACGTGGCTCGCCGCGGCCTGCGGCCCACGGTGGTGGGGGGGCCGCTGTGCGAGTCGGGGGACGTGTTCACGCAGGACGCGACGGGCAACGTCCTGCCGCGCGAGCTGCCCGAGGCGCGCGTCGGTGACCTGGTCGTGTTTCACGACGCCGGCGCGTACGGCGCCAGCATGTCCAGCAACTACAACTCGCGGCCGCTCGCGCCCGAGGTGCTGATCGACGGGGAGCGCATCACGCTGATCCGCCGGCGCCAGCACATCGACGAGCTGCTGGCGCTCGAGCAGTTCTGAGCTCCGCAGTGCGAGCCGCGCGAGCTCCGGAGCAGCGGCGGGCGACGCTCAGGCCCCGGCCTTCTTCGCTGGAGCCTCGTATTCGTCGTGGCGCCTCCACCACGTGTAGGGCTCCGTCTGCGGCCAACCGGGCGGCGACTTCTCCCAGGCCTCCTGGCGACCGAGCGGCGTGAGATCGAGGAACGTCCAGACGCTGCCGAGCGCTTCGATCCCGCGCCCCGCGGTAAAATAGCTACGATACACCTGGGCTCCGTCGCGCAAGAACACGCTGAGCCCAAAGTCCTCCCCCTCCGGGCTCGTCACGCCGAAGTCGGCGTTGAAGTCGCTGCCCTCGGACGAGTACCACGGCAGCTGCCAGCCCATGCGGCGCCGGTACTGCTCGAGTTTGGCGTGCGGCGCACGCGAGACCAAACAGAACGCGGTGTTGCGCGCGCGAAAGTGCGCGAGGTGCCCCACCTGATCCACGAACATCGAGCAACCGGGGCAGCCGGCATCGGGCCAGCCGCCGACCCCCGGTGCAAACATGAAGTGGTAGAGCACGAGCTGGCGAGACGAATCGAACAGGTCTACCAGGTGCGCTTTGCCCTGCGCGCCCTCGAAGACGTAGTCTTTCTCGATCCGCACCATCGGCTGCTGGCGCCGCTCCGCCGCCAGCGCGTCGCGCGCGCGCGTCGCTGCTTTTTCCTTGGCCAAAAGCTTCTCGTGCGCCGCGTGCCACTCGGTCGCGGAAACGATCGGCGGGAGAGCGGTCGGGTTCGGGTTGCTCGGCATGTCTTGCTCCTGGGTCGAGGTCGAGGGCTGGCAGTGTACTACTGCCCCGCGCTCGGGGAAGCAGCACTACGCCGGCTCGAGGATGGCGGCCACCACGATACGCCAGGTGTTCCCGACGCGCTGCGCACGGTCGCAGATCACCCCAGCGCTCGGGCGGTGAGCCCACCGGTGCGGACCGCTCGAGGACGCCGGCATTCAACGACCCGGAAATAATGTCTGTGGGCAGCAGCACCCCTTCGGGAGCTCGAGCCAGGAGCTCGACGCGTTCCGATTCGATCAGCAGGTTGAGCGTAAACGCAGCGCCGCTCTCGCGCTGACACCAGCGACAGTGGCAGCAGTGCACGATCACTGGTCACTGCCGTGGGCGAGACGGGTGCGGAAGAAAGCCACGCTTCATTCGGTCGTGGTAGCGTTCACGCGTTCCTCACCTCGCTGCCACGAGCTGAAGTCGAGCGCGCCTGCAATCGCTAGATCGATGACAGCGCTGCGCCGCAGTGACTTTCGCTCGGGCTCGTCTCGCCACTCGAGTCGCTTGCGGGCCGCGTGCGGCAGTTCCAGCTATTGACATCGAACGCGTGTCCCCATCTACATGAGCCTTCGCGTCTGGCGGTTACGCGCGCGCGCCACGGGGGCTCTCGCATGTTGCAGCAGGCGTGCCATGGGACGGAGGATGGGTCATGGGCAGAGATGGGAAGCGAGAGGGAACCGACAGTCCATTGGCGGTGTCGCGGCGCGAGCTCATGGGCGCGGGGGCAGCCCTCGGGCTGCTTGGCATCGCCAGCTCGGCGCTGGCGCAGGAGCTACCAGGCAAGGGGCGTAGAGCGCGGCGGACGCTCTTGAAGGGCGGCATCGTGCTCACGATGGATCCCGCGCTCGGTGACTTCAAGTCGGCTGACGTGTTGCTGGAGGATGGCAAGATCAAGGCGGTCGGCCCGAACCTCGAGGCGCGCGGCGCGGAGGTCGTGGATGCCGCGGGTATGATCGTCATGCCCGGATTTGTCGATACACATCGGCACATGTGGCAAGGCTTGCTGCGCAACATCGGTCCGGACGATCTGTTGACCGACTATCTCTCGAACGTGCTGTTTGGTCTGGCTCCCCTCTTGACCCCGGAAGAGGTGTACCTGGGCGATCTGATCAGCGCGTATTCGGCGATGAATGCCGGCATCACCACCTTGCTGGATTGGTCGCATATCGCCACCACGACCGAGCATACGGACGCCGCGATCGAGGCGCTTCAGCACTCGGGCGTGCGCGCCGTCTACGCGTATGGGCCGAACTTCGGCGTGACCCCGCCCTGGTACGAAAACCTGAACGATCCCTATCCGGGGGACATCTACCGGCTGCGCCAGCAATACTTCTCCTCGTCCGATCAGCTACTGACCCTGGCCCTGGCCGCGGCGGGGCCGGAGTTCTCGAACGTGGACGCCGCCGTGATCGAATGGCAAATCGCGCGCGACGTTGGCGCGCGCATCAGCACTCACGTGGGCGTGGGCGCGCTCGGGCAACAGGGCCTCTTGCAGCAACTCGCGAGCCGCGTGGAGCTGAAGGATGACACGACGTACATCCACGCCTGCACGTTGAGCGACGCGGATTGGCAGAGCATTGCCCAGTCCGGCGGCAGCGTTTCCCTGGCCATCCCCATCGAGCTGCAGATGGGGCACGGCAGGCCCCCGATTCAGAAGGCCCTGGACTTTGGCGTTCCGCTCAGCCTGAGCGTGGATGTCGAGACCAACATGCCCACCGACATGTTCACGCAGATGCACGCCGCCTTTGCGGTGCAGCGCGGCTTCTTGAACGAGCAGCACCTGTTTCCTGACGTGTCGCACCAGGGTCAATTGCTCGCGGCGCGGGACGTGCTCGGGTTTGCGACCGTGGGTGGCGCCAAGATCAACGGGCTCGGCGCCAAGGTCGGCACGTTGACCCCCGGCAAGCAGGCGGACGTGATCCTGCTCCAGACCCGCGCCATCAACGTGGGGCCGATCAACAACGCGGTAGCGGCCGTCGTGCTGGGCATGGACAGCAGCAACGTCGATTCGGTATTCATCGCGGGCAAGCCCGTGAAATGGCGAGGGCGGCTGGTGGACGTCGATGTGCCGCGGCTACTGGCCCGCGCCGAACGCGCGCGAGTCGCCCTGCTCGAGAGGGCGGGTCGCTCGCCAGATCCCATCTGAGGTTCCGAGCAGCAGAGAGCGATCCGGTGAGAGGAGGCGAGCCGCGTCCACGTGGGCGCGGCTCGCCTAGGGAGCTCCCGTCGGTCCGATGCTGCTTCCGGATGCCTCCAGCATGAGGGCAACGGCGAGCGCCTCCACCCGAGCCCGATCGATATCCGGAGGCAAGCTCGCCGTCGCTACCGCCTCAACCATCTCCTGCTGCAAGCGCGCTGCAGCTGCCAGGAGCTCGTCGAACGACCAGGCGCCATCGCGAATGGCGCACAACTCGGCGGCGTCCGCGCGCCGCACGTAGAGCTCCCCAGACTGCAGAGCCTCCAGTCCCATGCGCATCAGGCGGATCAGATGCATGGCGTGTTTGGTATCGTAGCCGTGCCGGCGTTCGAGATCCGCGCGCACCGGGTTTCGCTCCCGATCCTCGCGCCTGGGCTTCGCCGTCGGGGGCTGGAGCAGCCGGGAGCGGTGGTTCTTGATCTTCTTCAGCTGCGCCAGGGCATATCCGAGAAAAGCCTGCTGCACCTTCTGGGTCAAGAACTGCCGCCGCTCGCCATACAATCGTCGCCAGGCGGGCGTCTCCAGGACCCAGTCCCGCTCGTCGGCGAACAGGATCTCGAGGGCATTCGGATTTGCGCCGGCGCACAGTGCTACAAATTTGGCGATGTCAAACACGACGCATTCCGCCTTGGCGTCGAGCCCGCGCGCGGCGCTCGGGTGGGCCCGGATGCGCGGCAGTACTGCTGCGGCGAGGTCGTCAGCCAGTGGCCCCTCGTATTGCTCGAAGAGCGTGAAGGGCGAGAGCCGCGCAGGCAGAGGCGCAACGCAGACCCCGCGCAGGTCGACGTCGGAACCGTCTCGGGCCGTGCCGTGGGCCTGGCTGCCCGCGAGGGTGAGAAAGATCGTATGCCGATGCAGAGAAAAGTTCACGTGCCGCTCATGCCGTTGGCTCGAAGTCGAAGCCGGATCACAAAATCCTCCAGGCCGGCCACCGACGTCGCCTGCTCCGGCAGGTGGCTCGTGTCGTGCGCCTGTGCGAGGCGTAGCTCGAGGCGATCGAGCCGTTCGGAGTGCTCGGTGAGTTCCCGCGCAGCGAGCAGCATCCGCTCGCTGCCCGCTTGCTTGCGCGCGACGAGCTCGGCCACTTCGGTCATGCGGAAGTGCTCGTTCAGGGTGACGATGTTGGACACGACGTCGCCACGTTGGAGCAGGTGAATGCCGCTAAGCAGGACACGGTACGCATAGAGCAGGTGCTTCACCGTCGGCTGTGGCTCCGCCAGGCGCTTGCGGCGGCCGCGAGCAAAGCCCTGATAATGGCGCACGGTTGGCCGGGTGATGCAGCCCCTGCCGAGCTCCAGCAATTCCTCGTGAGCGGGAGTGGATACCACGATCAGAGGGGAGAACAGCTGTTCCAGGACATAGCCATTGTGGTTCGTCATCAAGCGAGCGAACTTCCGCACGTCGTGCGCAACCCAGTCGAGGTCGACGCGGCTCTTGTCCTCGATCGTGAGCGTTTCCGGCGGCGGACGAAGGCCCAGCATCTCTCGGGCCGTCCGCAGGAAGGCACCGCGCAGGTCGACGTCGCTGTCGGGCGACGCAAATCCATACAGGTGAGCTCCGCTGATGGTGGCAAAGACGGGCTCGGGGCCCTGGCGCACGACGCCCACCAGGTGCTCGCGCTCGAGCATCCGCCAAACCTCGGACTTTTGTTCGGGGGTCATGGGGATGGTTGCCGAACCTTTCTGATGCTGACCAGGTGGCGAGGTCGCGCGAAATCTCATCCTGGTCAAGGATGGCTTTGCCAGTGGGGCTTGGCTTGTAAGGACCCTTACCAGAGGTTTTTCCTCCACGGGGTGTCCCTCGTTCTCCATGCGGGGCTTGGGACGAGCCCCCGTGACCATCTCTGGTGCCACGCTCGAGCCGCGCTATCCCGGCCGCCACCGCATCGATGTGTTGGTGAACGGCGTGGCCCATCCGCTGGCGGAGTTCGAGGTGCGCCGCTGAGGGGCGGCGCGCGCCGCGTCGGAGCACTTCCACGCGCGCGGAGCAGCCACCGCGTCGCTGCGCGTCACCAATCTCGCTACGCCGGCGCGCGGCTCGGGTTGCGACACGGGGAGAGTTGCGGCGTCCAGAAGAGGGCGCCTTGCATTGCGTGCAACACGCCGGGCTCAAACCGATGTGAGGCCAGAGTGCAGAACGACGAGCAGTGCAAGCGTTGGGGTTGGGGGTTGTCCCTCTTGGCGTGTGCTTGTGGCGGCGTGGCGGGCGACGACAGCGTGGGGGACGCGCCGGGTGGCGTCGCGTCGCGCACTTCACACCTGCAAAGCGGCCCAGAGTCAGAGGTCCGTGGCGCAGCCGGCAGTCCGAGGCCGGACCTTCCCGTGTTGGACTGGCTGGACTGTGGGTCCGGTTTCGAGTGTACGGCGGCCGCCGTACCGCTCGACTATTCGCGCCCGCGCGGGCGCCAGATCCAGCTGGCCGTAACGCGCCTGCCGGCGGTCGATCGGGCGCGGCGCATCGGCTCCCTGTTCGTCAACTTCGGCGGGCCGGGCGGCGATACCGTGGGCGCGCTGCACGACTTTGGCGGCGCCCTGTTCGCCCGTTTGAACGAGCGCTTCGACATCGTAGGGATTGACCCGCGTGGCACCGGCCAGACCGAAGGTGCCTTCGATTGTCGGGTCAATCAGGAGGAGCTGGGGCTATTTGCCCAGCCGTTTGGTACGCCGGACGGGCCGAGCGGGCGCGCGCTCGTGCAACGCGCCGAGGCGTATGTCGACGCTTGCCTGGAGCAGGATGTGGAGCTCTTGCCGTACGCCTCCACGGCGGACGTGGCCCGCGACATGGACCTGGTGCGCGCAGCGCTCGGCGAGCGGCAGCTGTCGTACCTGGGCTTTTCCTACGGGACGTTTCTCGGTGCAACGTACGCCAGCCTGTTTCCCCAGCGCTATCGCGCGCTGGTGCTGGACGGGGCGCTCGATGCAGACGTGTACATGGGCCAGCCCTCGGCGGGCTGGCGCGCACAGACCTCTGCCTTCGAGCTGGCGCTCAGCCGCTTCTTTCAGGCGTGTGCCGCGAACCAGGCGGCCTGCTTCGGCTTCGGGGGAACCGATCCCGGGGGCACGTTCGACCAGCTCGTGGCGCGGGCCGATCAGTTGCCCATCTCCGCCGGGCCCGACGCGCGAGCCGTCAGCGGGAGCGACCTGCTCCTGTCGGCGTTCGTGGCGCTGTACGCCAAAGAGAGCTGGGGGTTTCTGGCCGAGGCGCTGGCTCTCGCTGCAGCGGGCGACGGCAGCGTGGCTCGGTTGTTGGCGGACGCCTTCTATGGCCTGCAGGAGGACGGCAGTTACGACCCGGCCAGCGATCGCTTCTTCCTGCTGGCCGCGGCCGAGCCTCGCTACGAGCGGGACGTTTCGGTCTACCTGCGCGCGGGGGCAGAGTCGTGGGCGTCCTATCCTCATTTCTGGGTGAACACCGGCTACGGAGAGCTGCCCTTCGGCCTGCTGCCGGTGCGCGCCAAGCACGCTTTCTACGGTCCCTTCGTGGCGTCCCAGCGCGCCCCCACCGTGCTCGTGGTCGGCACGACGTATGATCCCGCCACGCCGTATCGCGGGTCCGTGCGTCTGACGGCAGAGCTCGGCAACGCCACGCTCTTGACCATGTTGGGAGATGGACACACCGCCTACGGCGGCAGGTCGGGTTGCATCGACGCCGTGGTGGAAGCCTATCTGGAAGAGGGCACGTTGCCGCCGGAGGGGACGAACTGCCCCCAGGACACGCCGTTCGAGGCGCCGCCTCCGGTGGTCGACGAGGTGGCGGAGGTCGGGGAGTTCACGGAGGACGCGCCGGCAGAAGCGACGAGCGGTGCGGGGGGGGAGGGCGCGAAGGGCGCGGCTCGCCGGGCCACGCTGCGCGTCCGAGCCCGCGAGCTCTCCCGCTTTCGTCAGCGCTGACGCGGGCCTGGCGCGCCCACGAGAGGCCTTCGGCTCGCGCGAGCCCGCGTGCTTTTGTGGTATCGTCCGGCCATGAGCCAGGACCTCGAGCTGGGCTGCTGTTGCGGTCAGATCCATGGACACGTGAGGGGGGTCTCGCCGCAGACCGTGAACCGTGCGATCTGTTATTGTGACGACTGTCAGGCGTTTGCACACTATCTCGGTCGGACCGACTTGCTCGATGAGCATGGAGGGTCGGACCTCGTGCAGGTGGCGCCGGCGTCGGTGAGTCACGATCGAGGGGTGGAGCTCATCGCTGGGATGCGGCTCGGGCCGAAGGGCATGCATCGCTGGTACGCCAGCTGCTGCAAGACGCCGCTGGGCAACACGATGCCGACTCCGGCGTTGCCGTTCATCGGCCTGTCGATCGAGGCGTTTCTCGGTCTGGATCCCCGGCGGCGGGACGAGGTCTTCGGCGCGCCGAGAGGCAAGGTGTGGGGGCAGTTCGCGACGAACGGGGCGCCCGACGGTTCGACGAGGTTGCCGCCGAGGATGATCCTCCACACCGTGCGGCTGTTGCTCGGGTGGAAGCTCGGGGGCAAGACGTGGCCCCATCCGTTCTTCGAGCGCGAGACGGCCACACCAAGGCCGCCCGTGACGATCCTGTCGCAGGCAGAGCGTGAAGCATTGCGCGCCCGCTGTGGCCCGACGCCGAGCGCGCCGGTGTCTTGAGCAGGCGGCCTCTGCGAGCGGGCTCGCGCCCCGTGCCATGACATCGGCCGCCTGGCACCCATGGCGCATCCCTCGGGCCGCGTGCTAACAGGCTCGCATGCGGACGGGATGGTCGGGGTCGGAGGTCGGGTTGCGTCGCGGCATGGCCGCACTGCTCATGGCGGCACTGGCGCTCGGGTGTAGCGACACGGCGAGCTTCGATCCCCCGGTCGTGGCGCGCGCGCCCGCGGACGCTGGGGCGCCCGAGGCGGCGGCGCCGGTCGCTGACGTCGACATCTCGGGCACCTGGCTCGGCACGCTTCAGGTTCCACCCGCACCTCTGCGCGTCGTCTTCAACATCACACGTGGGCAGAACGGCGCCTGGGCGGGCACCTTGGATAGCCCCGATCAGTTCACTGTCGGCATTCCCATCACGACCATTGTCGTCACGGAGGATCGCGTGGTGCTCCGCGTCGATCCGGGCGGTATCGAGTATTCGGGCCAAGTCTCGGCCGATGGCCAGAGCTTGTCGGGTACCTTCAGGCAGGGCACCAACGAGTTCCCGCTGACGCTACAGCTGCAATCGGGTCCGCTCGACTATCAGCGGCCGCAAGATCCGGTGCCCCCGTTTCCGTACCGCACGCAGAATGTGACGTTTGCGAGCGAGGAGCCCGGCGTGACGCTGGCGGGCACCCTGACCTGGCCGGAGGGGCCGGGCCCGTTTGCCACCGTGGCGCTGATCACGGGCTCGGGGGCTCAGGATCGGAATGAAGAGCTGCTCAACCACCGTCCGTTTCTCGTGCTCGCGGACGCGCTGGCGCGCGCCAACGTCGCGGTGCTGCGCTTCGACGACCGCGGCGTGGGCGAGTCGACGGGGGACTTTGCCAGCGCGACCACGCTCGATTTTGCGGCCGACGTGCGCGGCGCGGTCCACTACCTGCGCACGCAGACCACGTTCCCGGTCAGCGCCATCGGGCTCGTGGGCCACAGCGAGGGCGGCCTCATCGCTCCGTTCGTGGCGGACGGCAACGCCGACGTGAGCTTCCTGGTCTTGCTCGCCGGTCCGAGCGTGGACGGCAAGACCATCATCCTCTCGCAGCAGCGCGCCATCGGTGCCGCCGACGGTGCGCCTCCCGCCGCTCTCGATCTTGCCGAGGAGCAGCAACGCGCGGTCTACGCCTGCTTCGACGACGCCGGTGCGGCCACGGCCGTGGTCAATGCCTGCTTGCGCCGGGAGCTGGTCAACCAGGGCGTGAGCGAGCCACAGCTCAGCCCGCTGCTCGCCCAGCTCGAAGCCCCGTGGATGCGCTGGTTTCAGACCTACGACCCCGCCCCGGTCTTGCGCCGCACGCGGATCCCCGTGCTGGCGCTCAATGGCAGCCTGGACCTGCAGGTCCTGGCGAGCCTGAACCTGCCCGTGATGGAAGCGGCGTTTCAGGAAGCGGGCAATCAGCAGGCCATCGTCTCGGAGCTCCCCGGCCTCAATCACCTCTTCCAGCACGCCATCACGGGCTCGCCGTCGGAATACGGCCTGATCCCGGAGACGATGGCGCCGGAGGTGCTGGCGTTGATCGCCGACTGGATCGGTGAGCTTCCGGCGAGCGCACCCCTGACCGGTGAGCGCGACGCGGGAACGCCCCCCAGCGCAGGCGACGCAGGAGCGCCCAGCGGAGGCGACGCAGGAGTGCCTAGCTCAGGCGACGCGGGAGCGCCCAGCGCAGGCGACGCGGCAGCACCCTAGCGCCCGCGCTGCGCGAACGGCGCGGGAAGTCGGCGAGCTGCGAACGCGGTGCTCGCGGTCGGATTAGCGCTGCATGGCCGGCAGCTCTGCACGCAGCGCCGCGGGCCGCTCGGCGATGTACTGCAGCAGCAGGCTCCGGGCGTGAGCGGCATACTCGTCATCGGCTGGCTTGCGCTGGTCGGCCCAGCCCGCCGCCTCGATCAACTCCAGCTCGGCTCGCGCGGTGGAGGCCAGATCCAGGCTCTCGAACAGCTCGCCCAGCTCGCGCAGGCGCTCGATATAGGCAGCGTGACATTCCGGGCTGGCGAGGCAGCCCGAAAGCACCAGGGCCCGCGTGTTCCAGACCGAGCGGTAGGGCTCGAGCGCGGGCACCCAGTCGTGCACCAGCTGTGGCTCAAAGCGCGGCCGCAGCGCGCGGTCGAGCCCCCAGGGTAGAAACACGAAGCGGTTCGTCTCCGGATCGCGGTAGAGGCGGAAGTTGTTGGGCGCGCCGCGCACGTAGGAGTAGCCGTCTTCGCCCCCCGCCAGCGCCTCGAGTGCAGCAAAGCTCACGTACCGGTCGAGATCCAGCTCCTGGCCGACGGTCTCGCTGAAGTCGTCGGGCGTGGCGCGCGCGAGCGCGGCGATCAGCGCCTCGAGGTCGCTGCGATCGTTCTTCCCTTCGTTCGTCTCCAGCTCGAACGCCGCCGCCGAGCCCGGCAGCAAATCCGTGCCGCCCTCTTCGTACAGGTTGCCGTCGTCGGAGGAGAACCAGCGCGCGAGGAACGCTTTGTCCTCCGTCTCCACGTTGCTGTACAGGCCGTAGTACTTGTCGTTGACGTAGAGCAGCGCGTGGTTGCAGCGCGGCGCCGGCATGCCCGCGGCACGAAACAACCGGTAGCCGAGGGACTGGCTGAGCGAGCTCGGATCCTGCACGTCGTTGTTGAGCGTCAGGCGCTTGAGGCCAAACAATCGCTGCCCCGACGCGAACTCGTCCAGCTTGAGCCGGAACGCGGGCTTGTCGTCGATTTCCTGGAAGCTGGCCTCACCCTTGAGCCGCACGCCGATGTTCGCCAGCGTGTGCTCGCGATAGCGCAGCGTGCCACGGACGAAGCGGAGCGGAGCTTGCTCGAGCCCCGCGAGGGCTTCCGCCGAGAGCTCGAGGTCGAAGCGCACCAGGTTTTCGGGTGCGAACAGCTCGTCGCTCGGATCCGCCGTAGCCACGAGCGCGTATTCTGACTCGGGCGCCGGCAGCGCGTCCGCCGCACAGCCCGACGCGAGCGCGCCGATGGCGAGCCACGGCAGGGCGAACCGTGACCAGCGCGACAGCAGGTTCGGGGGAGGCAACATGGTCAAAAACTCCTGGCGTAGCTGGTGCCGACGCTCAGCATGCCGAGCGCGAGCAGGGAGGGGTCGAGGGGCACAAACAACGACAGCTCCAGGCGCGAGTCCGGCCAGGCGTAGGCGATGGCGCCCGAGACCCCGTGCAGATAGCGGTCCAGTGGACCGAGCGGATCGGCGAGGCGCAAGAGGCCGCGGTAGCTCGCGCGTGCCGACCACGCCTGGGCAAAGTGCAGGGTCGCCCAGGTGGTCAGCGGCACGATCAGCGGGTCCACCTCGGCGGGGCGCAGCCAGTAGTGGGCAGCGGCCGAGGCGCCGAGCGACAGCCCGGGTGTGACATCGATTTCGGCGCCCCATCCCGCGCGCAGCGTCGTCGTGTCGGGCAAGTAGTAGCCCGCGTCGTGCAACAGCGCCGCGGTGGCGGCGAGGCTGTTGGCGTGTGGATCGCTCCAGTGTGAGCTGGGCAGTGAGGCAGACAGCTCGAACCAGTGCCGCGAGCCCGCGCTCGCGTTTCGCTGCCTGGCCGCCAGCGTCGCGTTGCCCAGCGCGAGGCGACAGCAATAGGTCGGGGCCGTCGCACTCGCGCTCAGCGGCAGCAGTGCGGAAAGTTCGATCGAGCCGAGGTGCAGCGTCGCGCCGGGCTGAAGATTCAGCTGGTACACCGTCTCGTAGGAAGTGCCATAGCGGGTTGCCTCACTGTCCAGGTTCAGGGAGACCAGCGGAGCGTGCGCCATTTCGGCAGCCGCTGCCGGCGCGCTCACGACCAGCGCGCACGGAAACACCGCTAACCAGGTTCGCATCGAGCTCCCTGATTACAAGGCGCATGCCAGGTTGAATCTCCGCAAAGCCACTAGTGATTTCGCCGCTTTGCGGCCGCTCTCGCGCTGCTTCGGAACACTGCGGTGAAACACGGCGTGCGCCCTGGGCACAGCGTGCGCCGCGCGCCTCAGCTCATGGTTTCGGTCGCACCACGATCGGGACGTTGCACACGTCGATGCGCCCCGCGGCGCGCTGGAACCACTCCTCGCGCCGGTTGCGGCGCGACTCGATGACGGCGCCGAAGGTCGCCGTGTCGGTGCGCAACACCTCGAGCTGCGTGCGTTCTGCCGCGGGCACGTCCGCCGCAACGCGCAGGCTCTGGATCGGCACGCGCTCTTCCGGGCGCTCGTAGAAGCCGAGCGCCGCCGTACCCCGCGGCAACGTGGTGAGATGCTCCATGCCCCAGAGCACGCGGCCCAGCAGAGTGACGTTGCGATCGAGCTGGCGCGGTGCCTGGCCCGTCACGACGTACAGTTCGGCGCCCCCACCGCTGTCGGCAGGGTTGTCGCGCCCGGCGCCCAGCATTCCGTAGCAGTGCACCAGCCAAGCGGCGCCGCGCGCCGATTCACGCGCCACCGGAAAGCTACCCGAGAAGCCCACTTCGGGCGCGTACGTGTCCGGGTCAGGCAAGGGCGTAAACGGGAGACCCGCCGCGCTGCGCTCGAACTCCGCGGGCAGCGTACGCGCGGCAGCACGGATCTGCCGCTGTCCCTCCAGGTCTCCCCACTGGACCACGTAGTTTTCCTGGACGCGCACGATCGAGAGCCCGTCGAAGTACCCCTCCCGCGCGAGCGCCCGGACGTTGTGCACGTGGCGCGGCGCAAACTCCGGTGCGAGCTCCATCACCACGCGACGCCCCGCCGCTGTCGGGGAGCTCAGCTCGAGGTACAACGTGTGCTCGGGATCGGGCGTGCGCCAGTCCGCGGGTGTCGAAGCCGCCAGCACGCCGCTCAGGCTCTGCACGGGCGTGTTCACGCTGCCGGATGTAACAGACCGCGGCTGCGCCGTGCCAGCGGAACAGCCCACGGCCATGGCGACGGTCACCTTGCCGACCCACTCCCAGCGGCGCATGCGGTGCACCCTAGCAGCTGCCGCGCCATCGGTCATCCGCCGGCAGCGTGCGAGTTTGCCCCAGCGAGGCACCTGACCCCGGTGCTCTCGCGCCCCAGCAGTCCCTGGCATTCGGCGCGGGTCACGCGAAAGTGGGGCCGAAACGCTGTGCCCGCGCGGGAGGGCCCGGGGAGCGAGCAAGACGCCGCGTCATGGCCGGGTTCTGGCACTGCGCATGCATTGCCGCCGGCAGGGTGGCCGCGGCCTGGGTCGGTTCGGGCAACTGAAGGAGCAAGCGACATGAGCGAAGTCAACGGTCATCGGGAGCACCTGGAGCAGCGCGCGGACGAGGTGCGGGCCAGGCTCGAGCACCGCCTGAGGTTGATCGACGAACGGCGGCATCGCGTGGCCGACGTCGCGCGAATCGCCACGCGCCCTCCCGTGTCCATGGTGCTCCTCGGTGTTGCGGGAGCGGCCGCGGCGATCTTCGTCGTGCAGCGCATCCGGGCGCGCCGCGCGCCCACGCCGCTGGCGCTCTTCGCGCAGCTGCTGCAGCTGCTCCAGCCCGCGCCTCCGCCCCCGCCCGAGAAGAGTAGGCTGGGGCAGGGCATGCGCAAGGCCGCCAGCTCGCTGGCTCTCCTGGCCGTAGAACGGATCGGACGACAGGGGCTGGATCACTGGCTTCGGGAGCCCGCGGCACCGCCGAGCTCACTGCGCTGATCGCTCCGCCCGCCCCATCGCGCGGCGCCGCGGCTGCTTGGGTTCGAGGCGTCGTTAGAGGACGACCCAGAGCAGCGCCGCGATCAGCGCCCCACCGACGAGCAGCCCACCCAGGAACACGGGCATCGACAGGCCGGAGCTCGCGGACTCTTCCCAGCCGATCGACGGGCGCGCAGGCGGAGGCGGTTGGCGTTCCGACAGCGGCGGCAACGATTCGCCACCGCGCGCGGCGAGCTCTGCCCGCTGGCGAGCGATCTGTTCCTTCGCCTGAGCCATGAACGCCTGGGCCGCGTCGGCATCGACATGCAAGGTGCGTTGCACGTCCTGTGGCACGCCGACGTTTACCTTTTCGGATGCCGGCTGCAGATTGGCGGGTACCTCGAGCGCCTGATTGGAGAACCGAAGCAGGAACTTGTTCAGGCCGATCACGTCGCCATGCACGAGGCGGCCTTCACGGCGCGCTTCGCCGTTGATGGTGAGGCCGTTTTCGCTGTCGCTGTCGCGTAGCACGAAGCTATCTCCGACGACCTCGATGGTCGCATGCAGTCGCGAGATGCCCGCATTGTCGATCAC
>Ga0315912_10000512_pt1 | contig 69571 bp, 55 predicted proteins | sample VfabasoilMG_FD_204469 | JGI IMG/M metagenome (GOLD analysis project Ga0315912, IMG submission 204469) | Garden soil microbial communities collected in Santa Monica, California, United States - V. faba soil | ecosystem: Environmental > Terrestrial > Soil > Garden | place: USA: California... | reverse complement strand
CGGAGTCGCTCCGCGACTCCGCAGCCCACAGGGTGAAGAAGTGCCTGGCACCGTACAGAAAGTCCGGGGGCGAGCCTGGAACCCCACGCGCGTCGCGTGCCATCTTGCCCAGCGCATGCTGCCGCACTTCCTCTTGATCGCGTTGCTCGCCGCACCGTCGGCGCGCCAGGAGGGCCGTGTCGCCCTCACCCCCGCGCGCGACGCGCTCTCCGCCCACTTCACCCGCGCGATGCGCGAGCCCGCGGGGGTCGTGCCGCTGCTGCTCGCCGCCAGCGCGGAGATCGAGCGGCTCCCGCCCCAGGAGGCGCTGCTGCTCGCCGACACGCTCGAGCCCTTCGCGCGCCGCGTGTTCTTCGGGCCCGAGGACCTGCCCGGCATGCAGGACCTCGGGGTGGTCACCTGCACCGTCGCCAAGGGCGAGCTCGCCAGCCGCATCTGCGCCCGCCGCAAGGTCGGCGCCGGCCTGCTGCCGTACACCAACGAGGGCTACAACGAAAAGCAGCTGCGCCCCGGCCAGCGCCTCAAGCTGATCGACAACACGCGCGGCGACCTCGAGCTCGTCGTCGACCGCGCCGGCTACCGGCTGCTCGCCTGGAAGCAGACCCAGGCCGGGCAACGCGTGCTCGTGATGTGCGTCCCCGTCGGCCTCGGCGCCGCGAGCTCCCCGACGCCCGCCGGCACGACCACGATCACCAAGCGCGTGCTCGAACCCGCCTGGACGCACCCCGAGACGCGCGCGGTCTACGCCCACGGCGACCCGCGCAACGTTCTCGGCGGCTACTGGATCGCGCTCGACGAAGCCGGCCTCGGCCGCAGCGGCATCGGCCTGCACGGCTACACCGGCGAAGCGAGCGCGCGCTGGATCGAGCAGCCTGCGTCCCACGGTTGCGTACGCCTGCTCCAAGGCGACATCGACCGCGTCTACCACCTCGCGCTCGAGGGCACGCGCGTCGTGATCCGCTGAGCCGTGCCCGAGTCGGAAATGCGGCCCGCGCCGTCGTGTTCGTACCAGTGCGGCACGCACGGAGGGTCGTTGCGCGTGCCGCCGGCGCGGGCCGCAACCGAGTAGGAGTACCCCTGCGATGGAAAAGTTCCTCTGGGTCTCGATCGCGGGCGGGCTGGGCTCGGGAGCGCGCTACGCGCTCGCCAGCTGGCTCGCGGAGCGCGCCACGAGCGCCTTCCCGTGGGGCACGCTGGCCGTCAACGTGCTCGGCTGCCTGGCCCTGGCCTTCCTGAGCGAGGCGGCCGGCGCGGGCCTCTCCCTGACGCCGCTGCAGCGCCTGGCGCTGACCACCGGGTTCCTGGGCGGCTTCACGACCTACTCCGCCTTCAACCAGGAGACGCTCGCCGCGCTGCAGTCCGGCGCGGCGCTCTCGGCCTCGATCTACGTCGGCGTCACGCTCGCGACGTGCCTGCTCGCCGGCCTCGGCGGCCAGCTCGCTGCGCGCGCGCTGTGCGCCCCCTGAGCGCGATCGACGGGTATGCTCGGCGCTCGCGCATGTCCCCGACGACCCGCATCGCCGCGCGCCTCGCCGAACTGGGCGCCAAATCGCGCCACGCCGAGCTGGTGCTCGAGGCCTGGCTCGCGGGCCAACCGCTGGCTGCCGCGGCGCGCTCGCGCCACCTGACCTTCGCGCCGGCGGTGCTGGCCGCCCTCGACGCGCTGGAGCGCGAGCTCGACCTGCTGCTGCACGTCGCCTCCGAGCACCCGGGCGCCGACGGCTCGCTGCGCCGGCTGTACGCGCTGAGCGACGGCCGCACGGTCGAGAGCGTGCTGCTCCTGCGCGAGGGCGTGTGCATCTCCTCGCAGGTCGGCTGCGCCGTCGGATGCCGGTTCTGCATGACCGGGCGCGACGGGCTGGTGCGCAACCTGACGCTCGACGAATTGCTGGCGCAGGTCGCAGCCGCGCGCCGGATGCGCCGCGTGCGGCGCGTGGTCTTCATGGGCATGGGCGAGCCGGCGCACAACCTCGAAACCGTGCTCGCCGCGATCGACCTGCTCGGTTCCGCCGGCCGTTTCGGCCACAAGGAGCTCGTGTTCTCGACCGTCGGCGACCGGCGCGCGTTCGAGAAGCTGATGCGGCGGCGCACCAAGCCGGCGCTCGCGCTCTCGCTGCACACCACGCACGACGAGCTGCGCGAGGAGCTCCTGCCGCGCGCACCGCGCATCCCCGTCCGGGAGCTGGTCGAGCGCGCGCACGAGTACTCGCTGGCCAGCGGCCACCCGATCCAGCTCCAATGGGTGCTGCTCGCCGGCGTCAACGACACGCGCGAGGAGCTCGAGCGCGTGGTGCCGCTGCTCGCGGGCAAGCGCTTCATCGTCAACTACATCCCCTTCAACCCGGTCGAGGGCGCCGGCTTCGAACGCCCGACCGTCGAACGCGCCCACACGCTGGCGCGCACGCTGACGCAGCGCGGCATCCTCTCGAAGGTGCGCCAATCCGCCGGCCAGGACGTCGAGGGCGCCTGCGGCCAGCTGCGCGCGCGCGACCTGCGGACATCCCGTGTCCAAGGTGGTGCGGGAAGGGGCTGGGCTGGCTCCGCGTAGCATGTGCGTCCCGACCGGAGCGACCCAGATGCCGACCCTTGCCCTGCTTTTCTCACTCGCCCCCCAACAGCTTGCACCTTTTCCTGCGACGCCATTCGATCGGGTGATTCCGATCACCATCGACGAACACGACGTATTGCTTTCCGATCATGGGCACGCGAAGCGGTCTACGTACAAGGCCGGCTTCTCGGGGACGCTGCACCTGTGGACTAGGTCGGCCGCGGACCTTGATCTTCTCCTGCGCGTCGAAACGCCACAAGGCGACCTGGTGACGACAGACGACAACTCGGGAGGGGGCAAGACCCCGTACGCCGTGCTCGACGTTGAGTCGGGGCGTGAACTCGTCATCGTGGTGGCGGTCGCAGGCAAGGAGGGGCTCGGCTCCCTCGAACTGTGCGCCCTCGCGGCACCGGAGACGGAGCAGACGCGCGCAGCCTCGGAGATGGCGACAGTCGCGATTGCAGACGTGACGCGCATGCGCGAGTCCGGACGGGCCGGTGACGGACGCAAGCTCGCACAAGAGACGCTCAAGGCCTGCCGCACAGTTCCTGCGGGCCCTTCCAGCGAGCTCTTGGCCGCAAGGATGTGGGACTTGGGCTACGAGACGAACCGGCTCTCTGTCCTGCAATTGTCGGAAGCAGCGTTTCGGCACACACTCAGTCACCGCCTGCGCACGCTACCCGAGGAACACGCCGACCTGCAGCGGGCACGCCTGAATCTAGCGGTCGTGCTTGAAGCGCTTGGCGACGTCCGGCAGGCGCGAGGTCTCAACGAACGAGTACTGGAGATCTATTCGCGCACCCTCCCCGAAGAGCATTCTGACCTCCAACGTGTGCGGCTGAACTTGGCAGCAACGATGTACTCCATGGGCGACCTCACGAGCGCGCGCTCTGCCCTTGAGCGGGTCCACGAGATCTATGAGCGCACGCTTCCGGACGAGCACCCAGACCTACAGACAGCCCGTGGAAGCCTCGCCGAGACGATGCGCGCGCTCGGTGACTTGCCGGGCGCGCGCGCCCTGTTTGAACGCATGCTTGAGGTCTACCTTCGAACTCTTCCCGAAGCTCACCCCGACGTTCGCATGGCTCGGGCCGGACTCGCGGCACTGCTTCACGGGCTTGGCGATCTCCAGGGCGCACGCGAGCTCCAAGAACGGGTGCTTGAGGTTTGTTCACAGACGCTTCCCGAAGAGCACCCCGACTTGCAGGCGGCTCGTCGCAAGTTAGCGGCAACGATCGCGGCACAGGGCGACTTCAAAGGAGCGCGCGCCCTAGACGAGCGTATTCTTGAAGTCTGCATGCGCACCCTGCCCGAGACGCACCCCGACCTGCAGAGTGCGCGGCTGAACCTGGCGGTGACGGTAAAGGCACTCGGCGACTTGCAACGCGCACGTTCACTCGAAGAGCGTGTGCTTGAGGTCTATTCACGCACGGTGCCCGAGGAGCACCCCGATCTCCAAGTCGCACGGCTGAACTTGGCGGGGACGATGAACTCGCTCGGTGAGCTGCAACGCGCGCGTGTGCTCGAGGAGCAGGCGCTTGATGTCTATTCGCGGACATTGCCCGAAGGGCATTCCTCCATTCAGGCTGCGCGGCTGAACCTCGCAGGGACACTTCATCGGATGGGCGACCTTCAAGGGGCGCGCGATCACTTCGAGCGGGTACTGGCCGTCTATTCACGCACACTGCCCGACGACCACGCCGATGTGCAAAAGGCGCGGCAGGGGCTGGCCGCAACTGTCGCGGTGCTCGGCGACATGCCTGCCGCGCGTTCGCTCCTCGCACGTGCGCTGGAGGTCCTATCGCGCACCTTGCCTGAAGAGCATCCCGAGCTACAGGCGGCGCGAGTGAACCTCGCAATGGCGAGCAAGGACCTCGGCGACCTCCAAGGCGCGCACATGCTACTTGAGCGCGTGCTGGAGATCCTCTCGCGCACCCTGCCTGAGGACCACCCCGACCTGCAGGCGGCGCGTGGAAACCTAGCGGTCACGATCCGAGAACTCGGGGACAGCACTAGAGCGCGTACGCTCCAGGAGCGCGTCCTCGAAGTGTTCTTGCGCACGCTACCCGAGGACCACCCGGACCTGCAAAGGGCGCGGAGCGGTCTAGCTGTGACGCTCAGGCACCTCGGAAGCCTCCAGGAGGCGCGTGAGCTTCAAGAGCGAGTGTTCCAAGTCTACTCGCGTACGCTGCCCGAGGAGCACCTGGACCTGGACCGTGCTCGACTGAATCTGGCAGTGACCAACATCGAGATCGCGTCTCGTCGCATGAAACCGCCTGGGAACATGCACGGGACCAAGGGGGACATGGATGATGCGGAGGGTAGAGGTGCGGCACTGCTGGCTGAGAGCAGCTACAACCGCGCTCGCATTGCGCGGATGGTCCGTCTGAACTCACCCGGCCGGGAGGCGGAGGCTCGGTGTGCGAGCTTGGCCGACCACCTTGGCATCACGCTTTCGGTTGCGCTTGGCTATGGCGGGCTGGATCCGTGCGCTTCTCTTCAGTTGCCGGCCTTCATGCATAGCGAGTCGACGCGCAATGCTGCCGTGTCGTCGAGTGCGCTAGGGCGACGAGCAGCCATGGCGGAGGGCTACTCCGAGGCACGCGCCCGACTGCGACAGGCAACTGACGACCTTGCTCGATTGGTCCACGCTGGAACGAACAGTGAGGGGTACCGCACCGCGCTTTCCGAGCGCGAGGCGGCCGAGAGCTCGATCTTGGATCTAGGGCGACGGACTTCCGGTGGCAAGCCGGTGAGCCTGGACCTCGAGACGCTTCGTTCCGCGCTGAAGCATGGGGAAGCGGCTGTGGCGTACCGGAGCTATACGCGATTCGATCTGCGCTGGCCGGAGGAAGCCGATGCCGTTGGGCGCGCAGCCCCCGAACTGACGGCCGTCGAGAGCCTGTGCGCCTTCATTGCCTCCCCACACACCCCTGCGGCCGGTTCCGTGTCGGCGCCTCCGCTTGCGCTCATCGACCTGGGTCCGATCGCACCGATCTCCGACGCGATTGGAGCGTGGCGTAACGCGATGGACGCTGGGGCCGGTCGCGGTGTACGCGTCAGCACTCGCTCAGCGAATGCCGCCGCAGCCGCGCACGCCGTGCACATCCGACGACTCGTCTTCGACCCATTGCGGAGAGCCCTCGGTGATGCGAACCACGTCGTCGTTGTGCTTGACGGGCCGCTGCAACTCGTCCCCTTGGATGCTCTGCCCGTTGGGGATGATGAGGCGCAGAGGCTTGGCGACACGATACGGATTGACATCCGTGCGACGCTCGGGGAATTGCTTGACACCCCATTGCCTCTCCGTGGAGAACGTGTGCTCGTTGGCCTCGGCGGGGTTGAGTTTGACCATGAGCGCGTCGAGGTTGGGCTGAGCGGCGGCGCTCACGCGTCGTCGACTCTGGTGCGGGCGTCTGCGGAGCCGACGCCAGGCTACGCGCTTCCGTCACTCCTGCGTGGCGGCAGCTTCGGGACCGGGTTCGAGTCGCTCCCTGGCACGCTCCAGGAGCTCGAGGGGCTGGAAGACGAGTTCGCCAAGTCCATCGGCACGCATGGGACCTTCATACTCTTACGTGACGTGGCTGCAACGAAGCAGGCGCTGCTCACTTCCGCACCTCGCGCGCGCTGGCTGCACATCGCCACGCACGGATGGTTCTCGCCGGAGTCGATCAGGTCATGGGACGATCCTGATCCCATCGATTCGAAATCCGGGTTGGTGCTACGTGGAACCGGAGCAGAAACGGTCAAGGGCATGAGCCCGATGATGCTCTGCGGCCTCGCACTTGCGGGCGCAAACCGACCAGAGAACGCCCTTGGGCACGCGCCGGGCTTGCTTACTGCCGACGAGATCTCTTCGCTCGACCTCTCGAACTGCGAGCTTGCGGTGCTCAGCGCCTGCGACACCGCCCGTGGCGAAATGCGGCGCGTCAGTCAAGGTGTCGCTAGCCTACAGAAGGCACTACAGATAGCCGGCGCGCGCAGCGTGATCACGTCGTTGTGGAGCGTACCTGACGAAGCAACGAAAGAACTGATGCTCGACTTCTACCGACGTCTGTGGGTCGAAGCGAAGCCTAAGTGGCAAGCACTGTGGGAAGCGAAGTTGAAGTTGCGCACTGCAACGGACGGAGGCGGCGGTCCGAAGTACTCGACGCGCGACTGGGCCGCATGGGTGCTGACCGGCGAGCCGGAGTGACACCAAGCTCCCCCCGTCAGGTTGGAAGTGTGCGTAGCACCGTCGCTCTTGGTTCGCTCGGGTGACCAGCCGGGCACAGCGCCCGGCCCGGTGCTTCACAGGTCCTTGTGCGGCAGGTCCGCCGCCGGCGAGCGCTTGGAGCTCGCCCGCTTGCGCGTGCGCTTCCCGCCCGCCGCCACGCGCACCGGCGCCGCGCCGCTCCCCGCCGGCTGCCAGCCCTTGGGCGGCTGCTCGCCCTTCATCTCGTACAGGAAGCGCGAGGGGTGCGACTCGACGCGCGTGCCGAACTTCGCCCGCGACTTGGTCAGCGTGATCGTCAGGTGCGTCTGCGCGCGCGTGATGCCGACGTACATCAGGCGCCGCTCCTCCTCGACCGTGTCCTCGGCGACCGCGCGCGCGTGCGGCAGGAGCCCCTCCTCGACCCCGACCAGGAAGACGCGCGGGAACTCCAAGCCCTTGGCGGAGTGCAGCGTCATCAACATGACCGCGTCCTTCTTCTTGTGCTTCTCGTCGTCGCGCTGGTCCTCGGCGTCGAGCGTCAGCGCTTCGACGAAGCTCGCCAGGCCCGCGTCGCGCGTGCGGCGCACGTGGTTCTCGGCCAGGTCGAGGATCTCCATCACGCTCAGCCAGCGCTCGTCGCGCATCTTCGGGTCGGGGTACGAGCGGTCGATCTCGGCGCGGTAGTCGACGGCGTCGAGCAGCTGGCGCATCCAGCCGACCAGGCCCGGGCCCGGCTCGGCGGCGAAGGCCGACAAGCGGTTGCGCAGCGTGCGCACGGCCTCGACGGCGGCCGCGGGCAGGTCCTGGGCCAGCTCGGGCCGCTCGAAGACCTGCACGGCCGAGATGCCGTGCGCCGTCGCCAGCTCGACCGCGCGCTCGAGCGTGCCCTTGCCCACGCCGCGCGGCGGCGCGTTGACCACGCGCAGGAAGGCGCTCTCGTCCCAGGGATTGCGCACCAGCCGCAGGTAGGCGAGCACGTCGCGCACTTCCTTGCGGTCGAAGAACGACATCCCGCCCACGAGGACGTACGGGATCGCGCGCACGCGCAGCTGCTCCTCGAAGGCGCGCGGCTGCGTCTGCGTGCGGAACAGGATGGCGAAGTCGGCGTAGCGCGCCTGGCCGACGCGCACGCGCTCGCCGATCTCGCGCGCGATCGTGTCGGCCTCGCTGGCCTCGTCCTCGCCGCGCAGCATCACCACCGCCTCGCCCTTGCCGCGCGCCGCGCGCAGCGTCTTGGGGTGGCGATCGGGGTTGTGCGCGATCACCTGGTTGGCGGCGGCGAGGATCTCCTCCGTCGAGCGGTAGTTGGTCTCCAGCCGCACCACCTTGGCGCCGGTGAAGTCCCGGTCGAAGCCCAGGATCTTCGAGATGTCCGCGCCGCGCCAGCCGTAGATCGACTGGTCGTCGTCGCCGACGACGCACAGGTTCCTGTGGCGGCCCGCGATCGCGCGCACGAGCTCGTACTGCGGACCGTTGGTGTCCTGGTATTCGTCGACCATCACGTAGCGGAAGCGCTGCTCGAGCTTCGTGCGCACCGCCGGATGCTCGCGCACCAGCGCCACGGCCTTGAGCAGGAGATCGTCGAAGTCGACCAGCCGCGCGCGCTTGAGGTGCTCCTCGTACATGCGCCAGGCGCGCCCGACGAGCTCGTCCTGGTCGTCCTTGGCGCCGTCGAGGAAGCTGGCGCTCGACTGCAGCCGGTTCTTCATCAGGGAGATGCGCCCCTGCAGCGCGCCGGGCTGGATCGTCGCCTCGCCGACGCGCAGCTCGCGCAGCGCGCTCTTGACCGCCGCCATCTGGTCCGACGCGTCGCAGATCGTGAAGTGCGGCCCCAGCCCCGACTCGACCGGGAAGGCGCGCAGCAGGCGCACGCAGAACGAATGGAAGGTCCCGACCGTCAGCTCCGCCGCGCGCGTCTTGCCCACCAGGCCCGCGACGCGCTCCTTCATCTCGCCGGCGGCCTTGTTGGTGAAGGTCATCGCCAGCACGTTCCCGGCCTGCACGCCGCGCGACAGCAGGTACGCCATGCGCACCGTGATCACCTTGGTCTTGCCCGAGCCCGCGCCGGCCAGCACGAGCACCGGGCCTTCGGTGGTCGTGACGGCCAGACGCTGCTCGGGGTTCAGGCCACGGAGGAGGTCGCTCATGGTGCGGCGGGCGCGAGACAGTAGGGCAGGCCTCGCGGTCCGACCATGTCGGGCTCGCCCGCCGCGCGCAACTCGTTGTGCGTCATCGCCCCGGCGCGGCTCCGCCCTGCCGCGATCCGTCCAATCCGTCCACGCTCGGGCGCCGAGTGCGGGCCGCGACGCAGTTCCAACCGCCGGCCGGTGGATTGTGCCGCGCCGTGGACTAGGGTGCGCACCGACGTGAAGCGGACTTCCTGGTTCCTGTCGCTCACCCTGCTCGCCGCCGGCCTCGCGGCCCTCGGTCTCGCTTGCGCCGGGCTGTCGAAGCCCGAGCTCGAGGCGCGGCTGCTCGCCCTGGAGAAGAACGCGCCTCTGCGTGCCTTCCCGATCGAGCGCCGCAGCGCGCGCTGCACGGTCGCCGGAGCGCAGCGCGAGCTCGAGTTCTCGTGGATCCACCTGCCTGGCCGCGCCGGCGCGCCGGCCCGGCCGCTGGTGTTCGTGCACGGCACTCCTTCGACCTTCACGAACTGGAGCGCGCTGCTGCACGCGACTCCGGACCAGGCGCCGTTGGTGGGTGAGTGCGACGTCTTCCTGCTCGATGTCGTCGGGCACGGTCAGGCGCGCGCACGGCTGCCCGCGTACGACTTCCAGGCATGCGCCGATTTCGTGCACGCGTTCCTGGACCTGCTCGACTTGCGCGACGTGACGCTCGTGGGCCAGTCTTACGGCGGCGAGTTCGCCTGGCGCGCGGCGCTCGACGCACCCGAGCGCGTGCGCAAGCTGGTGCTGATCGACTCCAGCGGCTACCGACGGCCGGACGACGCCTGGCTGCCCGAAGAGGTCAAGCTGCGCACCTGGCCGGGCGCCACGCTCGGCTTCCTGCTCAACTCGCGCGACCGCCTGCGTCCCGCGCTGCAGCTGCACTTCGCCGAGCCGATCGATCCCGACCAGCTGGAGGAGATGTACCTGTGCTGTGACAACGGCGAGAACTGGCAGGCGATGACCGAGCTGTGCAGGGACGAGAACGGTACGCGCGAGCGGGAGATCCCCTCGCTGCGCGCGCGGACCCTGCTCGTCTGGGGCGCGCGCGACATCGCCTACCCGCTCGAGCGCGAGGGTCGGCGCTTCGAGCGCGAGATCCCCGGCGCGCGCCTGGTGGCGATCGATGCCGGTCACTACCCCCACGAGGAGCGCCCGCTCGACGTGCGCCGGGCGCTGCACGCCTTCCATTTCGAGGACTGAACCGTGCTCGCACTCCTGCTCTCGTGCACGACGCAGGTCGCCGAGGCCTGGACTCCGCGGCCCGCCGAGTGGGCCCAGGTCGAGCGCGACGTCTTCCAGGCCGCCTGGATCCTCCCCGAGGAGGTGTGGCAACCCGGCGATGCTTCACGGTCGCTCGCGGCGAGCCTGGGCGAGTTGGCCGCCGCCCGCTTCGACGCCCCGGCGGAGTCGGCCTGGATGTCGAGCCTGGGAGACTTCGTGCTCGAGCACCGCCGCCGCGGATCGACGCGCAGCGAGCTCGAGCGCCTGCTGGCCGAGTTGAAGAGCACGCGTCCCGCCACGCACGAGCGGCTGGCGCCCTTCGCGCGCGAGACGCTGGCTCCCGATGCGCTCGCGAGCCGGAGCTGGGATCCAGACCAGGATCGTGCCGACGACGGCGTGTACTTCGGCCCGCTGTTGCGCCGGCGCGCCTCCAAGCTGCCGCCCTGGAGCACGCACGAGGAGCTCGGGAACTTCCACCAGGCCGCCACGCTCGTGCATGCCGATCTCGAGGCCTGGCTGTCCGCGCTGCACGACTACCAGGCGCTGGCGCGCGATCCGGGCACGAGCTACGAGCGCCTGCGCCCCCAACAGGCGAGCTTCCTGACCGGCGAGGACGCCCAGCACGGTCCCTTCGCCGCGCTCAGGCTCGTGATCCGCTCGGACCTCCCGTTCCCCTTCTCGCACTACGACTGCGATCTGCGCGTGCTGCACCGGCTCGGCCGCGGGCGCCATCTCGAGACCTTCGTGTACAGCTCGAGCGAGGACTTCTACTGGTTCGCCGGCCGCGACCTGCACCTCCCCGTGCGAGCCAGCGACGGCCGGTGGGTCGCAACGCTGCTCGTGCGCGTCGCGGGTTTCGACTTGCGCGGCGTGCCCGACGACGACCAGGACCGCCAGAGCGGAACGCGCGCGGCACTGGGCAACCTGCGCCGCCGCGCCGAGGCCGAGTTCGAGCGCGCCGGCCGCGTGCCGCGCACCGTCGACAGCGCGCTGCCCGAGCTGCGGCTCGTCCCGCCGCGGGCGCGTTGACGGCCCGCATCTTCCCAGGCGCTCAGCGCGGCTTGACCAGGTCGCGCCGGATGCCGGCGACGACCGCGCGCGCCCAGCCGTTGGAGCCCTCGCCGGAAGCGACGTCGAGCACGCGCTGCAACGCTTCCGGTCCGCTGGTGCGCGCCAGCCGCACGGCCTTCAACAGGTGGCCGGGGTCGGTCGCTGCGCCGAGCTCGAGGCTCTCGGGCGCCGGAGAGAGCGCGATCGTGGCCAGCCGCTGCAGCTCCGCGCTCGCCTTGGCGCCCTGCGGGCTGAAGAGGAAGCCGCGCAGCTCCTCGTCGGCCCGCGCGTGGTCGGGACCGAGCTGACGCGCGAGCCAGCGCCAGGCGGGCGCTTCGCCGCACTCGTCGGGCGCGCCCAGCACCGCGCGGTCGAAGGCCTGTGCCGCTTCCTCCCAGCGGTGCAGCGGCAGCAGGTCGAGGCCCAACCAGTGCTGGTAGCTCGCGTTGCCGGGCTCGCGCACGATCAGCCAGGCGTGGTCGGCGGCGGCGCGCTCGAAGTCGCTGTCCGCGTAGAACGCCTGGGCGCGCCAGCTGATCAGGTAGGGATCCTCGGGCAGCACCGCCAGGCCGCGCGCGAGCGCGGCGTCGAACTCGGCGCGCCGTTCGAGATCCCACAGCGCCACGACGAGGAACTGGTGGCCGACCGGGTCGCGCGCGGAGAGCGTCAGCAGTTCCCCGCACAGCTCGACCACCTCCTCCAGACGTTGGGCCGCGTGCGCCGCGGGGATGCGCTGGCGCAGGGATTCGGCCTTCAGCCCGCGACCGGCGAACAGCGCGATCACCACCAGCGCCGCCAGGGCGAACAGGATGCCGACGCCGAGCACGCTGCGCAGCACGCGCCGCATGCCGAGCTTGCGGCCGGCGAGCGCGGTCGGGCGCACCGACCAGCCCAGCCAGGCGCCGGCCAGGAAACCGACCAGGTGCGCGCTGTTGGCGATGTCCGGCAGCGCGACGCCGCTGGCGACGGCCGCGACCACGAAACCGCCGACCAGCAGGCCCCAATGCCGCAGCCGCGCGGCGTCGAGGTCGCGCGCGTGCAGCACGAGCAGGCTGGTCAGCGCGCCGGCGAGGCCCGCCGCCATGCCCGAGGCCCCGGCGGTCACCGCCTGGGGCGCGACGAGGCAGCTCGCCAGCGTGGCGACGACGCCGCTGCCGAGCGCGACCACCAGGAAGGCCTCCGTCCCGACCGTGCGCTCGACCTGGCGGCCGAGCAGCGCCAGCGCCAACGCGCCGACGACCAGATGCGCCAGCCCGGCGTGCACGAAGCAGGCGGTCAACAACCGCCAGAACTCGAGTTCGTAGAGGCGCGCCCCGCTCGCCGCACCGCAGCGCAGGAGCTCCTCCGGTCCGGACTTCCAGGGCGAGGCGCTGGTCGCGGCCGTCCAGCCGCCGAACGCAAGGGCGATCACGACGAGCAGCAGCCAGCCGAAGGTGCGCGCCGGTTCCTCGGGCGCCAGCGCGCTGGCGACCGGCGTCTCGGGCCGCGCCGTGTCGGCCGCGGAGGACCAGCTGTCGTCGCGGCTGCTCATCGAAGTCCTCCCGCCGTCGCCAGCGTCTCGAACACCACCACCTCGCGCTCGCGCGCCGCGAAGACGCAGCGCACCTCGTAGCCCGGATGGCGCAGCAGGATCGCCGCGCGCGCGCCGTGCAGGTCGCGCTCCTGCAGCGCGCGCAGCTCGGCCGGGCTGCTCTGCGGGTGCTTGAGCTTGTAGTAGGCGCAACCGTCGTGCGCGATCAGCCACACGGCGTGCAGGTCGTGCGCCTCGGCGAAGAGCCGCATCGCCTGGTCGAAGACGCGCGCCTCGTCGAAGGAGCTGGTCCAGGGGTCGACCACCGCCGGGCCGCCCGGCAGGGCCAGCAGGTCGGGGCGTTCGCTGACCTCGTGGCGCACGAACTCCTCGACCTGCGCGTGGAAGCGGCCGTCGGAGCAGCACACGACCAGCGTCTCGGGCCGCTCGCTCGTCCAGGGCTGCGCGCAGCGGTAGCTGTTCGTCACAGGCGCTCCACCACGTCGGCCGCGGCGGACAGGAACACCGGATCGGGGCGCAGCGCGTGCTCGGCGAGACAGACCTCGGTCAGCTTGATCGCGTGGTCGTCGCCGCTGGCGACGGCGCGCGCCGCGAGCTCGGCGGGCGCGAGCTTGGTCTCGACGACCTGGCCGTCGTCCGTCGGGCTGGCGTAGACGCAGGCGACGGCGGCCGCGGTCTCCCAAGCCCAGGGCAGCGCCGCGCGCGCGGTCTCGGGCTTCAGGAACGGCAGCAGCTTGCGCAGCGCGCAGGGCCCGGTGACGGCGTGGACGAAGGCGATCGTGTCGTGCTGCGTGCCGCTCCGCAGGTAGCGGCGCGCGAAGGCCGCGGTCAGGTCCGAGAGCGCGGCCGCGACGTCCTCGCCCGGCGCCCACGAGCCGCGCACGGCGCGGAAGGGCTCGAACTCGCGCAGGCTGCGCAGGCCGATCACGATGTTGCCGCGCGGCGGATCGCCGTGCTGCGCGCGCCGCAGCGGCAGGGCCGCGAGCGCCTGCGGCAAGGGCTGCGCGCGCGGCGCGGTGGCGGGGGCCGCGTCGACCAGCTCCTCGTAGCCCGAGGCCCAGTACGCCAGGCCGCTGGCGAGCTCGAAGCGTCGCTCGGGCGTGTCCTTGCGCGCCAGCGCGCGCGCCGCGTGCGCCGTGCGGATCACGCCGTGCGTGGCGATCGAGGCCAACCCGGGCGCCAGCCGGCCGGCCCACAAGTCGAGCGCGGCGCGCCAGTCGCGCGGGGCCTCGATCTCGCGCGCGAAGAAGGCCCGCCAATCGCACCAGCGCGCGACCTGGTCCTCCCAGCGGCCGGTGCGCGCCGCGGCGCCGAGCTGCTCGCGCCAGCGCTCGGGGTCGATCGCCGTCACGGCCGGCGGCAGCGCCGTTTCGGCGCCCTCGTACTTGCGCGCGTGCGCCAGCACCAGCCCGCCGTGGCCCAGCCCGACCAGCGCGTCGAGCACCATCGGCGCGTGGTTCGAGAAGCCGCTGCGCCGGAAGGCCGGGTCGCGCTGCAGGATGTGCAGCGCGCGGTCGTAGTCGTCGTCCTCGCGCGCCGCAGCGCGCGCGGAGCTCGCGCCGATCAGGCTCGCGCCGGCGACCAGCGCGCAGCTCTTGAGCACGTCACGGCGCGTGCCCGCCGCCTCCAGCCCGTCGCTCGCGAAGCCCTGCAGCATGGCGCCCACCTCCTGCGCCGGCGTCGGCCGGCCCGGGCATGCTACGCCGGCCGCCGGGCCGCTGCCACGCGCGCGTCAACGCGTCTCGGTGCGGCCGATGCGGTAGACACGCAGCGCGTCGTTCTCGAACAAGAGCTCGGCGGCCGGGCCCTGCAGGCGTCGCTCGCCCACGGGTTCAACCTCCCAGTGCGTGCCGATCTCGCCCTCGTGGCTGAGCGTCAGGCGATCGACCACGGCGTAGAGCTCGTGGTCCTGCTCGAGCAGCGAGCGCGCCTGAAGCGCGAGCTCGGTCGACGGCTCGGCGCGGAAGCGCTCGCGCAAGAGATGGCGCTCGGGGTACTGCGGCGGCGCGGTCGTCGCGGGGTGCCAGCGGCCGCCGATGCGCTGCCAGGCGGCGTGGAAGAAGGCCGGCGTCGCGCGCTCGGTCTCGTAGAGCGTCTGGCGTTCGCCGTAGGCCGAGACCAGCATCTCGGGCGCCGACGTCAGCACCACAGCGCGCAGCGGCACGTGCTCGCGGATCCAGGCCAGCCCGGCGCGGTACTGGGCCAGCTCCGCGCTCTCGGCGATCTTGGGCCGCAGATCGCGGCGCGCCTGCGCGGCGAGGTCGAGCGCCAGACCGGCGGCCGGCAGCGCGCCGAGCAGGCCGAGAACCAGGAACTTCTGCGCGCGCGGCGCCGCGACGGTCGCGAACCAGGCCGCGCCGAGCACGGCCAGCGCGATGTGCGCGTTGTAGACGAAGAAGAGCTCGGTGACGCCCGGCGCGGCCAGCGGGAAGCCGAGCGCGCAACCGGTCAGCGCGGCGGCGATCAGCCAGCCCGGCGGTCCCTGCCGGTCGTCGCGTCCGACACGCCTGGCGCGCAACCAGAGCAGCGCCGCGACCAGGCACGGTCCGAAGAGCAGCACGATCCAGACGGGCGCGGTCACCCACTCCAGCCAGCGCGGGGCCTCGGCCGCGCTCCAGCCGCAGAGGCGCGCCAGGGCCGCGAAAGCACCGCTGCTCTGCCAGGCGTGCCAGGGCGACACGCGGAACATCGCGCTCGCGTGGCTCCCGCCGCCGAGCGCCAGCAGCACGGTCATCGGCAGGGCGGGCAGCGACAGCACGAGCAAGGTCTTGAGCGCCGGCCCTGACGGCTTCCGCGTGACCCACGCGACCAGCAGCATCACGCCGCTGGCCGAGAGCGCCACCGGCGCGATCGTGCCCTTGGTGCCGGCCGAGGCGGTGGCGAGCAGCGCCAGCGCGAGGCCGGTCGGCAGCCGCAACCCGGCGCGCGCGACGTGCAGGCACAGGAACGCGATCGTGGCGAAGAAGACCAGGCCGAGCACCATCGAGGGGCTGCGGTAGATGCCGTACTCGAGGTAGCTGTGCAGGTCGAAGTCGTTGGCGCGCGGGCCGATCAGGCGCAGCAGGTTGAGGCCCGGGTCGGCGTGGAGCATCACCAGCGCCGCAGCCGCGAGGCCCGCCCAGGTGCTGCGCGCGAAGCTGCGCCCGAGCACGAACACGATCAACGCCAGCTGCAGCGGCCCGACGGGCGTCAACAAGCGCTCCAACGCGGTCGCCACCGGCACGCCGAAGACCTCGCGCAGGCCGGCGGCGTTGGTGTAGGAGAAGAAGTGGTAGTTGAAGCCCAGCTCGGCGATGCGCGCGTCCTCGTAGGGCAGGCCGCGCAGGAGCGACACCGTGTTGCCCTCGTGGACCAGGTTGTCGTACTCGAGGTCGCGCCACCACGCCCCGACCGCGACCATGCGCGAGCGCAGCACGACCAGCACGAGCAGCGCCAAGAGGCAGAGCAAGCTCCGGCCATCGAAGCCCGGGTCGACGCGGGCCGGCAGCTCGCCCCGCGCCGCGCGCCAGCGCACGCCCAGCGCCAACGGCAGGGCGATCAGCGGCCACCAGGCGAAGACGCCCTCGACCTGCAGCGTGCGCAGCGTCACGTAGACGCAGATCACCAGCGCCTGGCCGAGCGCCCAGCCGAGCGCCAGCTGCGCGACGAGGTCGTCGTTCTCCGGTCGCACGCCGCGCCACACCAGCCAGCCGGGCAAGAGCACCCAGAAGACCTGGAAGAGCCACAGCGACCCGACCTCGCCGACGGAAGCGCCGTAGAGCAGCGGCCGCGCGATGCCCAAGGCGACCAAGAGGCCGAGCGCGACCAGCGCGAGCAGATTGCCGACCGGGCGCGGGCTGGCTTGCGGGGTGTCCGGCGTCATCGCGATCATTGTGCTGGCGCGCCGGCTCGGGCTCGGCTCGCGCCTCGGGCTCGAGCTCGTCGTGCGCACGAGCGGGCTGCTACGATGCCGATTCACACCCGCCCTGCCAAGACGAACGATGACCATCCAGAACGCGCTGCTCCCCTGCGTCGAGGTCGGCCCCCGCACCAAGGCCGACGCGGCCGTGATCTGGCTGCACGGCCTGGGCGCCGACGGCCACGACTTCGAGCCCGTGGTTCCCCAGCTCGGCCTCGACCCGCGCACGGCGGTGCGCTTCGTCTTCCCCCACGCGCCCTCGATCCCGGTGACGCTCAACGGCGGCTGGGTGATGCCGGCCTGGTACGACATCCGCGACACCGATCTCAAGCAGCGCCACGACGTGCAGGGCATCCGCGAGAGCGCGCGCCGCATCGAGGCGCTGATCGCGCGCGAGGTCGAGCGCGGCGTGCCGAGCCGCCGCATCGTGCTGGCGGGTTTCTCGCAGGGCGGGGCGCTGGCGGTGCACGTCGCGCTGCGGCACGAGCTGCCCCTGGCGGGCGTCGTCGCGCTCTCGACCTATCTGGTGTGCGGCGACACGCTCGAAGCCGAGGCCAGCGCCGCCAACCGCGGCCTGCCGGCCTTCGTCGCGCACGGTAGCCAGGACCCGATGGTGCTGATCGACCGCGGCCAGGCGCTGAAGGAGCGGCTGCTCGGTCTCGGGCACCCGGTCGAGTGGCACAGCTACCCGATGGCTCACGCGGTGTGCATGGAGGAGATCGTGGCGCTCGGCACCTGGCTGCAGGCGCGCTTCGGCGGGACCTGAGGGCGGCGGGTTTTTCCGGGAAGGCTGCCGCACGGCGGCGCGCCGCGGAGAATGGGGGTGCGATGCACGACCGCGCACTCTCCAGGCTCTTCCGCCGCTACCGCGACCGCCACGACGGGCGGGCGCTGGCGGCGGTCTTCGACGCGACGGCGCGCGAGCTGCTCGACGTCGCCTGCCACCTGATCCGCGATCCGGTCGAGGCCGAGGACCTGGTGCAGGCCACCTTCGTGACCGCGATCTCCAAGGCGGCCGACTACGACGAGCGGCAGCCGCTCAAGGCCTGGCTCTACGGCATCCTGTGGCGCGAGGCGGCCAAGGCGCGGCGCAACGCGGCACGGCGCGTCGATCCGGCGCGGCTGGAGGCGCGCGACGCGCAGGATCCGGCCGCGGAGTGCGCGGCGCGCGAGCTGCCCGCCGCCGTCGAGCAGGCGCTGGCCGGGTTGCCGCCGCAGTACCGCGAGGTGCTCGAGCCGCTGTTGCGCGAGGAACAGCGCCCCGAGGAGATCGCCGCGCGCGTCGGCCGCTCGCCGGGCACGATCCGCAGCCAGATCCACCGCGGGCTCGAGCGGCTGCGTCGCGCGCTGCCGCAGGGGATCGCGGGCCTGCACGGGGTCGGGGTCGGCGGCGTGCGCGGGCTCGACGAGGTGCGCGGGCAGGTGCTGCACGCCGCCGGGTTCACGCCGGCGGTGGCGGCCGGGGCTTCGCTGCTCGTGCTGCAGGCGACGATCGGAGGGTTGGTGATGTCGAAGCTGACCTTGGGCGTGTCCGCGGTCGCGCTGGCGGCGGCGGGCGTCTGGTTCGCGACCGCGGGGTCGCCGGGCGCGCAGCGGACTGAGGATGTCGGCGCGGAGCCGCTCGCGGCAGGGAACGAGATGCACGCGGGCGTCGAGGAGCGCGCGACGAGCGCTCCGGCGCAGGCGGGAGCGCGCGCACCGGCCGCGGCACCAGCGCCGGCGGACGCGACGCCGCAGCGCTCGCTGCAGGACGACATCGACTGGTGGCTGGCGCGCTTCAACGAGAAGCCCGACGACTGGCGCCACGGCTGGAAGGTGATGGACGAGCTCGCCGCGCTCGATCCGGCGCGCGCGCTGCCGATCGTGCAGGCGGTGTGGCCCAGGCTGAGCGTCGCGGTGCGCGAGCAGGCGTTGAAGCCCTTCGTCTTCGACGGCGGGCACGCGCTGGCGCTCGAGGTGCTGCACCTCGGGGCGACCGACGCGGCGCCGAGCGTGCAACAGCGCGCCTTCGGGTACCTCGAGCGCTACGCCTTCCGCGACTTCGCGCTCGACTTCGCGGCCTACCAGGACTGGGCGCGCGAGTTCCGCACGCAGCCGGTCGGCGTCGCGCTGGAGGCCAACGCGCGGCGCTTCGTCGGCGAGCTGCACACGCTGGCGCCCGCCGCACTCGCGCTGCGCATGGCCGAGCTCGACAAGCTCGAGCTCGCCGCCGGGACGAAGGCGGGCGTCGACCTGGCGGCGACGATGCGCGCGGCGGGCGTCCTGACCGTGCTCGCCACGGCGCTGGAACAGGGCGACGCCGAGGGCGCCGTGCGCGCGCTGCGCTGGTCGCGCACGCTGGCGGCCGACGAGGGCTGGCTGCGCACCTTCGCCACGCCGCGCATCGCCGACGCCGCGGACGAGGCGACGCGCGCGGCCGTCTTCCACGCGCTCGGGCGCAAGGACTGCGGCTGGGCGCAGCCGGAGATCCACGCGTACCTGCGGCGCGTCGCAGCACTGCCCGCGCCGGCTGCGGAGCAACGCGAGGACGGCTCGGCCGACTCCTCCATCGCCGCCGCGCGCGCGCTGGCGGAGATCGGCGACCTGGCGGCGATCCCGGAACTGATCGGGACGCTGCGCGCGGACCGCTCGGGCCGGTTGGCCTACTCGATCGGCCACTTCGCGCTCGCGCCGCTGACCGGCGTCACCTGGCAGAAGGGTTACGACGCGGCCTGGTGGCTCGACTGGTGGAAGAAGAACGCCGAACGCCTCCCGCCGCACGTGCGCGCGATCCCGGTCGGCAACTGAGCGCGGACCACGGAGACCCAAGGGAGGAATGACATGTTCGACCAAGCACTGCTGACGCTCTGCCTCGCCCTCGCACCGACCCAGGACGCCGCGCCGAAGGCGGCGGGCCCGCTCGACGTCAAGATCGGCGGCGACGAGAAGCAGCGCTACCTGCTGCACGCGCCCGAGAAGGACAAGGCGCCGGCGAGCGGCTGGAAGCTCCTGGTGGTGATGCCCGGGGGCGGCGGCGGCGCGGACTTCGCGGGCTTCGTCGGCCGGATCCGCGAGAACGCACTCGGCGAGGACTGGCTCGTGCTGCAGCTCGTGGCGCCGGTGTGGGCCGAGGAGCAAGCCAAGAACCTCGTGTGGCCGACGCTGATGAACGCCTGGCCCGGGATGAAGTTCAGCTGCGAGGAGTTCTTCGACGCCGCCGTCGCCGACCTGGCGAAGACGCGCAAGCTCGACCCGCAGTACCTGTTCACGCTGGCGTGGTCGTCGAGCGGCCAGCTGGCCTACACGCTCGGGCTGCGCGAGAAGACGAACGTGACGGGCACCTTCGTCGCGATGTCCGTCTACAAGCCCGACCAGCTCCCCAAGCTCGCGAACGCCAAGGGCCGCGCGTTCCACGTGCTGCACTCGCCCGAAGACAAGATCCCGATCAAGTTCGCCGAGAGCGCGCGCGACGAGCTGACCAAGGCCGGCGCGAAGGTGAGCTACGCCACCTACGCCGGCGGCCACGGCTGGCACGGCGACGTGTACGGCATGATCCGCACGGGCATCGGGGAGCTGGAGCAGCAGGCCAAGGCGGCGAAGAAGGGCGCGAAGAAGGCGAAGGGGTGAGCGGGCTGACGCGGGGCACGCAGTGGCTCACCCAGGCGAGTGGCTACTCGAGCACGCGGCCGAAGCCCACGACGCTCCCACCCTCGCGGATGGTGAACGTCACCCCCGGTCGCAGCGCGGAGTAGTCGACCTCGGGCGCGTAGATCAGGTCGACTTGCACGTGGTGCTCGAGTCCGGGCTGCAGTGCACGGCCGTCACCCGTGAACTGCACTCCGAGGTACTTGTTGTCGGCTTTCTCGGACGGGCTGACGTCGGGTCCGTCCGCCCCCGCCTCGCGGACGACGAAGTGTGGTCGGTACAACGGACCGTCCAGCACGGGTCTGGACCGCCCTCCGCGTTCGGGAGTCAGGAACGTGACGGAGGCCCTGATCCTCGGGACGGTCGTCATGCAGCACCTCCTTCGGTGCTTGATCGATCCAGGACGACCTTGAGCCGGGGCACGGTCGACATCAGCCCGTCCCACGCGATCGCCGAAACAGGTGCGACCGTCCAACCCAGTAGTTCGAGTGGGAGGTGCTTCTTGACGTCATTGCACTGGTAGCACGTCGTGAGGAGGTTCTCGATCGCGGATGTGCCGCCCGAAGGGAACGAGATCTCGTGCTCCATGCTGGTCGAACTCGTCCAGTACAGGGCGTGGTCCTCCAGTGGTTTCCAGTTCGGGTGGTACGGCAGGAGGTCCGGGAACACGCGGGACAGCAGTTTGAGCGCGGGCAGCGCGATCGTCTTGCGGCCACACTGCGCATAGCGACAGGTGAATCTGTCCCTGGCGAACACCGCCTCGAGATCGGCCTTGCGCACGGAGTCGCGCTTCCGTCCGGGACTCGGCGACCGGTAGCCGGTCGCGGGCCCGCCAGGGTTCCACACCGCCTCCATCGCGCGCCTGCGGGCTTGAAGCAATCCGGCGAAGTCGATGCTGCTCAGGAGGGTCCGCGCTTCATCTCTTCGATGCGCGAGGAGCGAAGCCACGGCCCGCTGAACCTGCTCGGCCGGTGAGTTCCTTGTCTCCGAGTCCATCTTCACAACGGGTGACCGCGCGAGTTCCAGTACTTCCCCAGCGCACCCCGGCCCGCGAGCGGCCCGAGAGACGCATCGGGACCCTGGCGTCCAGCGGGCACGGCGAGATACGCGTTCAGCGCACGGAACTGCGGATGCAGATCGAACGGCAGGCCGGGGCCGTAGCCGCGCAGCATGGTCTGCAGCTCCTCGTCACGCTGGCCGCTGGCCAGTTGCCGGTCCACACGCGCGAGGACCTGCTGCCGCACGTCGGCAGGAAGTTCCCCGATGCCGGTCAGCGCCATGGGCTCGTTGAAGCAGTACCAAACGAGAAAGACCGCGCGGCGCAGCGCTTCAACACCTTGGACTGGATCGTCGATCAGCGCTGCATACCCCTCGACGATCTCCTGCCACTGCTCAGGCAGGCGCGCTTCCAGGACCGCGGGGATCCGTTCCTCGAAGAAGCCGTGCTCGGGGATGGCAGCCATCAAGCGCTCTTCCCAAGCGGCCAGATCTTCGAGCGTCCTGCGTCCGTGGTCCATGCCGACACCATCAAGAATAGGCTCACACATGCAGCCCTGTCAGCGGGGCACGACTCGTGAGCAGAAGCTCGGCACGTCTTGCCGCACACTGGCACCACCGGGTGTTCCGGTTCGTGCAGCAGGCTAGCGGTCGGGGCTGGCCGGAGGAATCGATCGACCGCGCACGCGGGTTCAGGTCCGGCGTGCGGCGGATGGGTGAACGCCGTCTCTCGCACTTGATTCGGGAGAACTGGCCTCGCTCGCCAGCTCGGAAGCGGCCAGCGATGCGCCGACCGAGGGCGACCAGATCAGGTGGATGCAGGAGGCATGCGTGGTGCCCTCGATCTCGTCGACGACCGCGCCTGTCCGTCGTGCGAAGCGCAGCTCGAGGTCGGGCAGCAGTCGCTCGAAGGTCGCGCGCAGCGGCGAGTCGGGGTCGGGGAGTGTGCAGGCGATCCACGGGAAGGGTGTGCCGTGCGGATTGGGCGTGTGCAGGTAGACCGCGTCCTGACCGGCGTCCTCCTCGTGCAGCGCGATCCAGCTCTGAAACGGCCGCTTCGTCGCAGCGCCCCAAGCGGAGATCTTCGCGTACCAGGCGGCGAGCAGGTGGAGGTAGTCGAGTCGGCACGACCAACTGCCGTTGCCGCGGCCGCGCCAGTCGACGTGCGTGTGCCAGAGGTCCCACCAGGCGGCGGGGTCGGTTTCGAATCGGTGAGCTTCGATGCGGCGCTGGAGGTTCCGGAACTGACGCCGGGCGCCGCGCCAGCGACCGCGCGGAACGAGTTGCGGATTGTTCGGCAGGGGCTGCACGGCAGGCAGGGTCGCGGCTCAGCGCTTCTGACTCGGCCCCTTCCGCACCGCCGGCGCGTTCCAGGGGTCTTCGGGCCAAGCGTGTTTGGGATAGCGCGCGCGCAGTTCCTTGCGGACGGTCTGGTAGGCGCCGTTCCAGAAGCTCTGGAGGTCCTCCGTCACCTGTTGCGGCCGGTAGTTCGGCGCGAGCAGTTGCAGCGTGACGCGCACGCGGCCGGCGGCGATGCGCGGGGTGTCGGCGAGGCCGAAGACTTCCTGGATGCGCACGGCGAGCGCGGGGGCGCGGCCTTCGGCGTAGTCGAGGCGGATCCAGCTGCCGCTCGGGACCTGCAGGCGTTCGGGGGCTTCGCGGTCGAGAGCTTGGGAGCGGCGGTGGTCGAGGGTGTTGCGCAGGCGCGCGATCCAGTCGAGCTTGCGCGCGTCGTCGAAGGTGCGGCAGCCGTGCAGCAGCTCGGCGAGGTGGGCGCGCAACCACGCGTCGTCGAAGCGCGGCAGGTCGAGCTCGGGCATCCAGGCGGCGAGCGAGCGCACGCGCGCCAGGAAGTTGGCCAGCTCGGTGTCGGCGAAGGGCACCAGGCGAGCGAGGTCCTCGCCGGCGGCTTCGAGCAGGGCGCGCGCGGCGAGCTCGTCGTCGACGTCGCCGGTCGGGAGCTCGTCGAGCACCAGGTCTTCGAACAGGTTGCGGCGCACGGCGACGACGCGCTCCTTCTGGCGGTCGTAGACGACGTCGTCGCGCGTCGTCTGGCGCTCGGCGGCGAGCCACTCGCGCTCGATGCCCGAGGCCAGGCGCACGATCGCTTCCGAACGCTCGCCGCGCGCGCCGCCGTCGATCTCGCAGGCGACGAAGAGTTCGGCGTCGACCACCGCGCTCTCGTCGGCGAGCCGCACGCCGCGACCGCCGACCATCACGGCGCGCCGGTCGCCCGCTGCGCGCCGACGCGCGACGCGGTCGGGCCAGGCGGCCAGCACGCAGCGGCGGAAATCGTCCTCGGCGGAGTCGCCGGCGGCACTCCCGGGCTTCCCGAGCGGCTCGAAGGCGCGCTCGGCCTCCCTGAAGAGCTGGTCGGCGGCGCGCAGCACGAAGCGCGCGGCACCGGCGTTGAGCTCCCCCACCGCGCTCGTGCGCGCGCCGCTGTCTTCGAGCGCTTCGAGCGCGAGCACGCGGTCGAGCAGGTCGGAGTCGGAGGCATGGCGGTTCGTGCCGCCGCGGCGAGCGAGCGTGCGATCGCGCCGCGGCGCGCGCAGGAAGGGATCGCGCTCGGAGAGCAAGGCCGCGGCCAGCGCGGTCCAGTCGCGGCAGTCGCGCGCGTGACCCTCGAGCAGGAAGCGCGCCAGACGCGGATGCGCCGGCACGCGCGCCAGCGCCCGGCCGATCGCGCTCAGGCGCGCCTCGCTCGCCGCGCGCTCGACCGCACCCAGGCGTTCGAGCAGCAAGAGCGCCTGCTCGAGCGCCGCCGACGAGGGCCGCTCGAACCAGGGGAAGGCCTCGACGTCGTGCTCGCCGAAGGACAGGAGCTGCAGCACCGGCCCCGCCAGGTCGACGCGCCGCACCTCGGGGTCGGTGTGCTCGTCGAGCGAGCGCTCGGTCGCCGCGCTCCACAGGCGCAGCGCGTAGCCCTCCGACGTGCGCCCCGCGCGACCGCTGCGCTGCTCGGCCGACGCGCGCGAGATGCGCTCGAGCGCCAGGCGATCGAGGCCCGCGCCCGGATCGAAGCGCAGCACGCGCGCCAGGCCGGAATCGACGACACCGGTGATGCCATCGATGGTGATCGAGGTCTCCGCGACGTTGGTCGCGAGCACCACCTTGCGCGCCGCGCCGCGCCGCAGCACGGCGTCCTGCTCCTCGGCCGGCAGGTCGCCGTAGAGTTCGCAGAGTTGCACGCCCTGCCGGCGCGCCGCGGGTTCGAGCTCCTCGCGCGTGCGCCGGATCTCGCCGACGCCCGGCAGGAAGGCGAGCACGTCCCCCGCCGTCGCCGCCAGCGCCTGCTGCACGCCAGCCGCGACGACCAGCGGCAACGGCCGGTCGTCCTCGCGCGCCAGATGCTCGACGCGCACCGGGAAGAGCCGCCCCTGGCTCTCGACCACCGGCGCGCCGCCCAGCCAGCGCGCGACCTCGGCGGTCGCGATCGTCGCCGACATGACGACCAGCTTCAGGTCCGGCCGGACCTCCCGTTGGATCTTGCGCGTCAGCGCCAGCGCCAGGTCGGTGTCGAGGTTGCGCTCGTGGAACTCGTCGAAGACCACCAGCCCGACGTCGGACAGGAAGGGATCGTCTTGCAACCGGCGCACGACCAGACCCTCGGTCACGACCAGGATGCGCGTGCGCGCGCCGGCCCGGCGCTCGAAGCGCACCTGGAAGCCGACCTCGCCGCCGAGCTCGACCCCGCGCTCCTGCGCCATGCGCCGCGCCGCCGCGCGCGCCGCGATGCGCCGCGGTTCGAGCATCAGGACCTGCTTCGCCCCCGCCAGCCCCGCGTCGAGCAGCGCCGGCGGCACGCGCGTCGTCTTGCCGGCCCCGGTCGGGGCGCGCAGCACGGCGCAGGGGTGCTGCCGCAGCGCCTGCACCAGCTCCGGCAGGACCGCGTCGATCGGCAGGGGCTGGGCCATCGGGCCGCGTACTCTACGACGGGCCGGCGGTCGCGCCCGGCGTCCGCCGGGCGGCGGAGTACGATTCGAGGAAGGAAGCGACGGACGGCACGTCCCTGCGCGCGCAGCGCGAGGAGCGTCCCCCGCGCCCCCCCCATGACCCTGCGCGCGATCGCCTGGACCCTGGCCGCCTTCGGCGGCGGGGCGGTCGTCGTCGCGCTGCTGGGGAGCCCGCCGGTCAGTGTCGCGGCCCCTGCGCCGGCCGAGACGCCGCTGCAGCCCGCGGTCGGAGCATCCCAGCCGAACGCTTCGACCCCGGCGCGTCAGGCCGAGCCGGCCGGGTCCGCCCAGCGCACCGCCGTGCCGGTCGACGTCGAAGCGGGCGGCGAGCAGGCCTTCCAGTTGACGCTGCACGTCACCGACGGCGACGACCAGCCGCTGCCGGGTGCTGCGGTCTACCTCGCGCCGCGCGAGCTCGGCCTCAACCTGGTCGGCTGGACCGACGGCCATGGCCGGCTCGAGCTGCGCTGGCGTGCGCGGCGCGAGTCGATGGTCGTGCTCTACGCCGCCGAGCATCCGGCGCACGGCAGCTCGAACCTGCGGCGCATCGAGCTGACCGCGACCCCCGCGGCGGTCGCGCTGCAGCTGCGCTCGACGCCCGAGGCGCACCCGATCCCGCCCGAGGAGGCCGGCGAGCGCTTCGCCGCGCGCCTCCTGCTCTCGCACCCCCAACCGATGCCCTTGCCGCCGCCGAGCCTGCGCTGGCGCCACGTGCGCCGCACGCGCGCGCTGCTCGACGACCAGGGTTGGTTGCAGTTCTCGGCCCCGGGGGTCGAGCTGCCCGGCGAGCGCGTCGACCCGCCGCGCGACCGGCGCTACCCCGAGGAACCGCTCGACGAACGCCACGTGCTCGCGCCGGGCGACGAGGCCGCCTTCGTGCGCGGCCGCATCCACGACGACCGCGGCCGGCCGGTCGCGGGAGCGCGGGTGCGCGCCAGCGACGCCGCGCGCCGCGTCACCTTCTCGACGCGCAGCCAGGCCGACGGCGCCTTCGGCTTGGGCCCCGTGCCGGCGCGCGGGCTGCACGTCAGCTTCGGCGGCGGCGACCTCGGCCGCTCCGAGACCGACCTCGGCGTCGCGGGAGCGCGCGTCCACGTGCTGCAACCGGCGCTGCAACGCGGCCGCGAGCTGGCCGGCCGGCTGCTCGACCGCGAGGGCGTGCCGCTGGGGCAGTGGAAGGTCGAGCTCGCCGCCCTCGACCCGCGCCAGCCGTGGGCCGACAGCACCTGGACCGACGCCGAGGGCCGTTTCCGCGTGCCGAACGTGCCGAACCAGGCCCTGCGGCTCGACGCGACGCGCGGCGAGTTCCCCGACGCGGCACGCGGCGATTTCAACGGCTCGATCCCCGTGTGCCGGCTGGGCGGCGTCGACCTGGCGCGCGAGCAGGACTACGCGCTCGACTGCAGCGCCCGGGCGGCCGGCGCGCTGGCGCTGCGGCTCCTCGGCCACGACGGACTGCCGCTCGAGGACGCCGAGGTGCGCCTGCTGCCCGAGCGCGGCGACCGCGGCACGCTGATCGAGTTCGACCCGCGCGAGCGCAACTACCACATCACGGGGCTCGCAGCGGGCCGCTACGAGCTCGCGATCCACCGGCCGGGTGAGCACGCGCTCCACTGGCCCGGCAGCCTGGCGCTCGACGGCGAGCGCGAGCTCGACCTCGGCCCGCTGAGCTTCGAACCCCTGGCCGTGCTGTGCGTCGAACCCGCGCGCGGCGCCGGCTTGGTCGAGTACCGCCTCGAACGAGCCGAGGGCCCGGCCTCGCGCGCGCTGCTGGCCCACGTCGGCACCTTCCGCATGCGCGGCCGCTGGCGCGCCGAGCTGCCCGCGGGCGAGTACCGCCTGAGCGTGCTCGGCACGGGGCGCGCGCAGCTCGAGGAGCTGACGCTCTTCGCCGGCCGGACGCGCACGCTCGCGCTGCGCGCGCGCTGAGCGCGACTCAGGGCTGGATCTCGAAGCTGACGGCGTCGGTCAGGCCGGGCCCAAGCGGGTTGAGCCGGTCGCGGTAGAAGTACTGCGCGAAGAGCCGCCGGCCGGGCACGAGTTCGGGTTGGGCGTGGGTCTGCATCCAGTGGTTGAAGTCGCGCTCGAAGCTGCCGCTGCAGTCGCTCGGCGGAGGGTTGCCGCCCGAGTTCATCGGCCCCGTGCGACGGAACGGCAGGCCCAGGCACAGCGTCCCGGCCTGGAAAGGGGTGCGGTCCGGGCGCGTCGAGTAGAGCAGCAGGCCGGTGCGGTTGCTGATCACGTTCGAGGCGCGGATCCAGCACGGCGTCTGGGCGCTCAAGCTCGGCGTGCCGTCGATCGAGATCGACGGCAGGCAGCCGAGCGAGCTGACCACGCCCTCGCAGTACACCTGCGCCTGCGGGGCGAAGCGCATCACGCTGGCGCGGCCGGACTGCGACGCGTCGCGGAACACCACCCACGGCACGTCGTCGGGCGCGATCGCCAGCGCGAGGTAGTCGGCGCGCGTCGGCGTGAAGCCCAGGTTGCCGACCGCCTCCCACTGGCCGTTGCGGAAGCGCCGCACGGCCGCGCGGTGGTCGTCGTCGTAGCGCTGGTAGGCGACGTACGGCAGGTTCTGGCTGTCGAAGGCCAGCGAGAGCCACTGGCGCCAGCCCTCGGTCTCGATCGCCGGACGATCGGGCCCCGCGGCCGAGCCGCCGACGACGACCCAGGCGCTGCCGTCGAAGCGCATCACGACCAGCTCCGCGTGCCAGCGGTAGTAGGCGATCCACGGCGCCCCGTCGCGGTCGATCGCCAGCGTCAGGTTGGGCGCGCCGTGCGGCGAGAAGCCGGGCGAGCCCAGCGCGCTCCAAGAGTCGCCGGCAGGGTCGTAGGCCATCACCGTCGCGCGCCCCGCGTTCGCGACCGGATCGTAGTGCGCGAAGTCGTCGAAGGCCGCCAGCACGCGGCCCGACGGATCGACCTCGATCGAGGTGTAGGCCGCGACGCCCGGCGTGAATCCGAAGCCGTCGAGCAGGTGCCACAGGCCGTTCTCGAAGCGCATCGCCGTCGCCTTGTCCCCGGGCTGCGTCGTGCGGTCGGCGTAGATCACGTAGGGGGTGCCGTCGCGCCTCAGCGCCAGATCGGTGTAGTGCGCTTCGCCGGGGCTCGCACCGAGCGGCCCGACGCTCGACCAGAGGTTGGTCGCCGCGCCGAAGCGCCGCAGGCTGATGCGCCCGCTGGCGGCGTACTCGCGGCAGGTCATGAACAGCTCGCCGTCGACCGCGAACTCGAGCCGCGTGTACCAGGCCTGGCCGACGCTCGCGCCGCCCTTCGGCCCGGCGTAGCTCCACGCGCCGTTCGCCAAGCGCAGCACCGAGGCCGGGATGCCCGCGAGGCTCTGATCCTGGAAGGCGATCGCCGGCATGCCGTCGGGCGCGATCGCGAGCTGGCAGCTGATCGCCGGACCGTCGCTGATCCCCGGGCCGCCGACGTACTCCCAGACCGGAGTCTGCGCGGAGACGAACGCGGCGGAGGCGATCACGGTCAAGGTGCGGAGCATGCTGGTCCTTCGGAGCGGGTGGGCGCGGCGGAATCTAGGGAGTGCGCGAACGGGGTGAAAGTCCCGTGAAACCCTGAGCCGAGCTTCGAGATTGCGGCACGGCAGCGGACTGCGGAGAATCCCGCCCCGTGTCCGACGCCCTCAACGCCGCCCTGCTCGAGCGCACCGACCTCGACGGGCGCCTCGCGATCTTCCGCATCGCACCGGACGCCGGCGCGCTCCAGGCCTTCGAGCCGGGCCAGTTCGTGCAGATCGGACTTCCTGAGGAACACCCGGCCGAGGGCGCGCGCGTGCGGGTCACCAAGCGCGCCTACTCGCTCGCCAGCGGGCCGAAGACGCCGGACTATGCCGAGCTCTATGTGGCGCGCGTCGCGGAGGGCCGCTTCTCCCACCGCTTGTGGGAGCTGCGCCGCGGCGACCGCTTGTGGATGGACCCGGCCCCCAAGGGCCTGTTCGTCCTCGGCCGCGTCCCGCGCGCCGTCAACCTGGTGCTGGTCGCGACCGGAACGGGCCTCGCGCCCTTCGTGTCGATGCTGCGCACCTGGCACGGCGACGAGCGCTGGCAGCATGCGACCGTGATCAACGGGGTGCGGCTGCCGCACGAGCTGGGCTACCGCGCCGAGTTGGAGGAGCGCGCGCGCCTCGATCCCTGCGTCGAGTACCTGCCGGTGGTCTCGCGCCCGCCGCCCGAGGAGCGCTGGACCGGCCTGACCGGCCGCGTCCAGAGCGTGCTCGAGCCCGCGACCTACCAGCGGCTGACCGGTCGCGCGCTCGACCCGCACACGACGCACGTGTTCCTGTGCGGCAACCCCGACATGATCCGCGACGTGCGCGCGCAGCTGGAGCCGCTCGGCTTTCGACCCGACACCGCGCGCGAGCCGGGCGTGCTCCACTTCGAAAAATACTGGTGAACGAGCGGCGTGGTGCCGGCCCCCGGCACGCGCGTCGCAGACCGCGGCGACCGTCCCCCGCCCCGTCCCCGCCCGATCCCGCCTGGTTCCAGGGAGTGTCCTCATGCTGACGCGACTGTCCCCCCTCGTGCTCATCCCGGCCGCGTCCTCGTGCGTCGTGGTCAGCGAAGGCCACTTCGGGGCCACGCTCCACACCGTCGGCTACGACACGACCCACGCCGACGCCACGGCGCCCGGGTTGGGCCTCGATGGAGCGGTCGACGTCGAGGGCGTCGGGGTCGACGTGGCCCTGATGGGGCACGGCGCGGACTTCCTGCTCGGCTACGAGAACCGCGAGTACGACGACGTCGAGGCCGACGAGTTCTGGGCCGGGCTGCGGCAGACCTGGGATCAGGGCCGTTTCAGCCCCTACATCCTGGGCAAGGTGCGCTACTCGGACGGCCTGGAGCTGCCGGGCGGCGACAGCGAATCCTTCGTCGGCTGGGGCCTGGGCATCGGGGTCCTGATCTGGGCCACGGAGCACGTCTACCTCGACCTCAACCTGGTCCACGAGGACCTGTTCCAGGACGCCGACACCCCCACGGGCGACATCGACCTCGACGGCTGGGTCGGCACGGCGGGCATCGGCTTCGCTTTTTGACCTCGACGTTTCTCACGAAGGCCGGGAATGGCCGTTGCAAGGGACCGTCGGAGGAGTCGTCCATGGGAGATGTCCGGAGAGCCCTGCCCCTGTTCTCGCTGCTCGGCCTGTGCGCCTGCACGCCCTCGGGCGAGGTCAGCATGCCGCGCATCGTCGATACCGCCCTCGAGGTCGCGCACGTGCGCCCCGCCGACCTGTGGGACACGCCGGCGGCCGACAACGGCTACCGGGCCCTGGCGCGGCGCGACGGGCTGGCGCGCGGGGTCGAGTTCCAAGCCGGCGGGGAGCGCCTGACGCTGCTCAGCCACCGCTGGAGCGACGACCGCCGCTCGATCCGCGCCGAGTGGTCCGACAGCTTCGAGGCCGGCCTGGCGCTGTGCGCCGTGGCCGCGGCGCGCACCGACGAGCTCTACGTCGCCGGCTTGGACGCCGCCGGGACGCTGCGCATCGAGCGCTGGAGCCTCGCGGAGGACGCCGAGGCCCTGGCGACGCGCATCCGCCGTCGCGAGCTGGTCTTCGAGGCCCCGGCCTCGCCGGGCGTGCGCCTGCTGGCCGCGGACCCCGACAGCCGCTTCCTGCTGGCGCTGGAGTCCTCCGGCACGAGCTTGTGGCAGATCCCGCTGGGCGCGGGCGCCGAGGCGCCGCTGCGCTTCACCGCCGCCGAGTTCCCGGCGCTGCGCGACGCGGGCCTGTTGATGGTCGCCGAGCACCTGACCGCCGGGCGCGTGTTCTCGTTCGAGTCGACCGCGACCGGCGAGCGCGCGCTGTTCCTCGACCGCGACCTCGACGGCGCCTTCGACCGCTTCGAGCACCTCGACCCGGCGGCCTGGGCCAAGAGCGAGTTCAACGGCTCGGTCTGGCTCGACGAGGCGCTGCACAGCGCGCGTTGAAGCGCGCCGTCAACCGGCCGGGGTCGACGACGGCCGGCCGAGCAGGCCGAGCTCCTGCGCGTGCGGCCGCAGGGCTTCGATCACGAAGTCGATGTGCGCCGTCAGCTCGACGCCCAGCAGCTCGGCGCCGGTGTGCACCTCGTGGCGCTCGACCTTGGCGGCGAAGCCCTTGTCCTTGAGCTTCTTGAGCACGCTGCGCGCCTCGAGCGACAGGATCCCGCCCTCGCGCACGTGGCAGCAGGCGCCGACGAAGCCGGTCAGCTCGTCGCAGGCCAGCAGGGCCTTGTCCAGCGTCGTGACGTAGGGCACGCCCCACTGCGTGTAGTGCGCCGAGATCGCGTGGGCCAACTCCGGCTCGCCTTGCGCCTCGAGCCAGGCGACCACCTTGCGCGGGTGCTCCTCCGGCCAGGCCTCGTAGTCCGCGTCGTGCAGGAGGCCCGCGAGGCCGAAGCGCTCGACGTCCTCGGCGCCGCGCCCGTAGCGCAGCGCCGCCGCGCGCATCACCGTCTCGACGGCGCGCGCGTGGGTGCGCAGGGCTGCGCCCTGCGTCCACGCGCACAGTTGCTGCCAGGCCGCGTCGCGCGTCAGTCCCATGAGGCCCCCGAGCTTACCCGCGCCGGCCCTTGCGTTTCTTCAAGGCCTCGCGCAACAGGTACTCGATGTGGCCGTTGAGGCTGCGCAGCTCGACGTTCGCCCACTCGCGCAGCTCCTCCATCAACTCGGGCGGCAGCCGCAGCAGGAACGGCTTGCGATCGGGCGGTTCGTCGTCTTCCGCCCCGCGCGACTCTCGGCGAACCATGGCCGCCCCCCATCAGGTGTAGAGCGAGCCGGTGTTGACCACCGGCGTCGGGTTGGTGTTGCCGCACAAGACGACCAGCAGGTTCCCGACCAGCGTCGCCTTGCGCTCGTCGTCGAGGTGCAGCACGTTGCGCTCGCTCAGGCGCGTCAGGGCCAGCTCGACCATGCCCACCGCCCCGTCGACGATCATCTGTCGCGCGGCGATGATCGCCGTCGCCTGCTGGCGCTGCAGCATCGCGTGCGCGATCTCCGGCGCGTAGGCCAGGTGCGACAGGCGCGCCTCCAGCACCTGGATCCCGGCGATCGCGAGGCGCTCCTTCAGCTCCGCGGCCAGCTCCTTGGCGACCGCTTCGGCGCTGCCGCGCAGCGTGGTGGTGATCTCGCTCACCTGGCCGTCGTCGTACGGGTGGCGGCTGGCGACCAGGCGGATCGCCGCCTCGCTCTGCACCTGGACGAAGTGCTCGAACTGCTCGACGTCGAAGAGCGCCTGGGCACTGTCCTGGACCTGCCACACGACCACTGCCGCGATCTCGACCGGATTGCCCAGGAGGTCGTTCACCTTGAGCGTGTTGCCGTTGAGGTTGTGGGCGCGCAGCGAGATCTTGCGCTTCGAGGTGAAGGGGTTCGTCCAGTAGAAGCCCGCCTCGCGCACCGTGCCGCGGTACTTGCCGAACAGCACCAGCGCGCGGCCGACGTTGGGGTCGACGATGAAGAAGCCCGGCATGGTCAAGAAGAAGGCCAACGCCGACACCACCGCCGGGGTGATCCAGAGCTCGTTGCGCGTCGAGACCCCGATCGCGATCGAGGCTGCGACCCCGGCCAGGAGCAGGAACGACACCAGGAGCATCAGGTAGCCACCGAGGGGCGCGAAGACGATTTCCTTGTTCGTGCTGCGATTCTGCATGGATTCCTCCGGGGTTGGCCCCGCTTGGGTCTCGTGATGCTGATTCTACTCTGATATCATACCGATATTCCAGCGCGGGTCCCGATCGGCGCCCGGCGCCGGCGCAAGTCCCTGTCCCGCCTTCGCCTCCACCCCGCTCCTGCCTAGAATCCCCGCGCGTGCCCCCCGGCGTCCCCCTGCGGTCCGACGACACCCTCCCGCGCCGTTCCGGCGGCTTCGAGCTGCAGGACGAGCTCGGCCGCGGCGGCATGGGCGTGGTCTACCGCGCCCAGGAGCTGACCTCCGGGCGGGTGGTGGCGCTCAAGGTGCTGCTGGCCGAGCACGCCCTGTCGCCCGAGGCCTTCGAGCGCTTCCAGCGCGAGGCGCGCATCGCCGCCTCGATCTCCGACTCGCGCTGCGTGTTCGTCTACGGCGCGCACCAGATCGACGGCGCGCCGGCGATCTCGATGGAGCTGGTCGGCGGCGAGACGATCGAGCACAAGATCGCGCGCGGCGAGACGATCCCGATCGAGACCGCCGTGCGCTGGACGCTCGAGATCCTCGACGGCCTGGAGGCCGCGCACATGGCCGGCGTCGTGCACCGCGACGTCAAGCCCTCGAACTGCTTCGTCAACGACGAGGGCCAGGTCAAGGTCGGCGACTTCGGCCTGGCGCGCACCTTCGAGACCGACCTGCGCCTGACGCTGACCGGCCAATTCCTGGGCTCGCCGCTCTACGCCTCGCCGGAGCAGATCAAGGGCCGCGACATCGACTTGCGCAGCGACCTGTACTCCTGCGGCGCGACGCTCTACGCGATGCTGACCGGCAACGCGCCGCACTCGGGCTCCAACCTGGGCGAGGTGCTCTCGCGCATCCTGACCGAGAGCGCCCCGCCGCCGCGCTCGATCCGCTCCGAGATCCCGCGCAGCCTCGAACGCGTGGTGCTGCAGGCCATGGAGCGCGACCCGAAGAAGCGCTTCCAGACCCACGCCGAGATGCGCTCGGCGCTCTTGCCCTTCGTGTCGAGCTCGACCACGCCCGCCCACCCGCTGCGGCGCGCGCTGGCCTTCGGCATCGACCTGGGCGTGCTGCTCGCGGCGCGCTGGATGCTCGACTTCTCGGAAGTCTGGGTGCGCGCGAGCTTCCCCGCCTCCGAAGGCCCCGTCGCCGCGGGGCTGCCCTGGGTCCAGCTCGCGCTGCCGCTGGCCTACTTCGGCGTGTTCGAGACGCTCTACGGCGCCGCGCTGGGCAAGGGCGTACTGGGCCTGCGCGTGGTCAGCGACCAGCGCACGCGCCAGGCCTGGTGGTCGCTGGCGCGCACGGGCCTGTACTGGTCGCCGCGCATCGCCCTGGGTTGCGTCGCGATGCTCGCGGTCGAGCATCCGGTGCTGCAGTGGCTGCTCCACCAGCCCGTCGCCTGGCTGCTGATGACGCTGTGGTTCGTCACGGCACGGCCGACCAACGGCTGGCAGGGGTTGCACGACCGCCTGACGCGCACGCGCGTGATCCAGCGCCGCGCGCTGTTCGCCAGCGCGGCGCGCTCGCGGCCGCCGGCGCCCTCGCCGCTGAAGCGCTACCCGGACATGCCCGAGCGCATCGGGCGCTACGCGGTCGAGGGCGAGGTCGGCCGCGGTCCCTACGGCATCCTGCTCGAGGCGCGCGACGCCGAGCTGCAGCGCTCGGTCTGGATCCTGGCGCTCGCGGACAGCCTGGAGCGCGTGGCCGAGGCGCGCCGCGTGTCGACGCGCGGCGGCCGCATCCGCTGGCTCGACGCGCTCGAGGGCGACGGCACGCGCTACGAGGTGTTCGAGGCGCCGGGCGGCGCGAGCTTGATCGCCTGCTCCGAGCGCGGGCTCGAGTTCGGCTGGGCGCGCATGCAGCGCCTGCTCGCCTCGCTGATCGACGAACTGCAGGCCGCCGGCGCGCCGGCCTGCGCGCTCGAGCAGCTGTGGGTCGACGGTTCGTGGAACCTGCGGATCATCGATGCGCCCCCCGGCCGCGAGCCGGGCCCGCCGCTCGCGGCCGAGCGGCTGCTGGTCGAGGCGGCGCGCCGCATGATGCCGAACGGTGCGGTGCTGCCGCCCGACCTGCCCGAGCACGCTGAAGCGATCGCGCAACGCCTGCTGGGCACCGGGCGGCCCTTCGCGAACCTGGCCGAGGCCGGGCGCGCGCTGGCTTCGCTGCGCGAGCGCTCGACCAACGTCCCGGTGCGTGCGCGCGCCACGCAACTGGTGCTCAGCCTGCTGCCGGCCGCACTGTTCGGGTTCCTGCTGCTGATCGCCAGCATCTACTTCGCGCCGCGCTTCGCCGAAGCCGAGCTCGCGACGCGCCTGGCGGAGGAGCTGGCCGCGGGCAGCGTCACCTTGCCCGCCGGCGCGGACGGCAGCGCGGCCGGCGTGCGACCGCTGAACGAGGAGGAGATCGAAGCGCGCTACATCCTGCTGTCCGAGGCGCAACACCGTTCGGAGGGCACGAGCTGGGCCGCCGAGATCTCGCTGGCCGCGCGCAGCCACAAGGGCCTCGCCACGCAGAAGCATCCGAGCCCGAGCGAGGCCGAGCTCGCCTGGGCGCGCGAGCACTTCGGCCCCGGCGATCCCGAGCGCGCCGCCACGCTGCCGTTCATGGCCCAGCACTCGGCCGCGCTGCCGCTGGCGATGGCCTTCTTCTGGGGCCTGGCGGCCTGCGCGTCGGCGCTGGTCTTCCGCGGCGGCGTCACGCTGCGCGCGCTCGAGCTGCGGCTGCGCAACCGGCGCGGGCAGCCGGCCTCGCGTCTGCGCTGCGTGTGGCGCAGCTTCGCGACCTGGATGGCGCTGCTCTTCTGCTACGCCGCCGCGCTCGCCATCGGGATCTTCGCCGGGGCCTGGGCCGGCGGGCTGGCCTGCCTGGCCGTGCTGGCGCTGCACGTCGTCGCGATCGGCTACGCGATCACGAACCCGGCGCGCTCGCTGCAGGATCGCGTCGCCGGCACGCGCATCGTGCCGGTCTGAGTCACAGCGAGACCTGCAGCATGCCCTTGGTCCAGTCGTTGAACACCGTGTAGTTCGCCTGGCGCGAGATCTCGGTGAAGGTGTAGGGCGCGCTGCGGCCGAGCATCATCGAGAGCCCTTCGATCGCGGCGGCGCGCCGCGCGCCGGGTGCGTCGGCGTCGGCGGCGTGCGTGCGCAGGCTCTGCAGCGCCGGGCGCGTGCCGTGCAGCGCCAGCGCGGTCGCGGTCAGGCCCTGGAGCTCGGGGTCCTTGAGCCGGCCGATCGCGTCGCCGAGCACACCCGCGTCGCGCTCCTGGCCGAAGAGGCCCAGGGCGCCGGCGAAGGTCGCGCGCAGGAAGGGGTTGTCCTCGACCTGCACGCGCTCGCGCAGCACGAGCGCCGAGTCCTCGTCGCCGATCAGCGCCAGGGCGGTCGAGGCGTACATGCGCTGGCGCGCGTCGGCGCCGCTGACCAGCGCGTCGCGCAGGAGCGAGCGCGCACCGAGGTCGCGCGCCAGGCCGAGCGCGAGCCAGTAGGCGCCGTGCGAGGCGCGGTTCTTCTCGGCCTTCAGCGCCTCGCGCAGGGCGTTGCGCAGCGCGGGCTCGGCGTCGCTGCGCGCGTGCAGGCCGAGCGCCAGCGCCGCCCAGGGACGTTCGCCGGCCGAGGCCGAGGCCAGCGCGCGCGTCAGGAACTCGCGCGCCGCCGGATCGCCGCGCCGGCCGATCGAGACCAGCAGGAAGCCGCGCGTCAGCGGCTCGTTCTCGTGTCCGGCCGCCGCGGTCAACGCCGCCAGCGCCAGCGTGTTCTCGAGCGCACCGAGCGCCAGCGCCGCCGAGCGCCGTTCGTCGATGCGGCCGTCGCGCACCAGCGCCTGCAGCAGCGTCAGCACCGCCGGGTCCTTGGAGCTCGAGAGCGCCTCGATCGCGCGGCAGCGCACGCTGGGCGCCTCGTCCGCGTCGGCCGCCAGCCGCAGCGCCGCCGCCTCGAGCTGCGCGCAGGGCGCGAGCCGCTGGTAGAGCATCGCGGCGCAACCGAGCGGCTCGCGCTCGCTCTTGGCGCGCTCGCGCAAGCGCTCGGCGACGAACTGGTCGACCTCCTCGTCGAAGCCGTTGCGCCGGCCGAGCGCCAGGGCCACGATCGCCACGGCCGGCGCGATCGGCGAGACGCGCTCCTGTTCCTCGCGCAGGCTGCCGTGGCGCGCCAGAGAGCGCAGCGGCGCCAGCGCCTCGGGCGCGGCGCTGGAGCCCAGCGCCAGGATCGCGTGGTGCCGCACTTCCAGGCTCTGGTCGGCCAGCATCTTCAGGATCTCGGGCACGGCGCGCTCGCCGCCGAACTTCGCCAGCGCGTCGACCGCAGCGCGGCGCACGGTCGCGTCGGGGTCGGCGAGGCGCTGCGAGAACTGTGTCGAGAGCTCGTGGCGCGTGCTGGCGAGGAAGGCGCGCCAAGCTTCGGCCGCGTCGTCGCCGGTGGCGTTCAGTCGCCACATGCCGAGCCGGTTGGGCCGCAGGAAGTCGGCCTTGTTGTACTCCCACCACAACCACCAGCTGTCGTCGAGCTCCATCGCCAGCTTCGGCGCGCTGGGCATCGGCCCGGTCATCGAGGTCCCGCTGCTCGGGCCACCGCCGCCGGCCGCGCCTGGCGTCGGCGCCTTGGGGTTGCCGCCGGGGGAAGGCGCGCTCGAAGGTGCCGATCCGCCCGAGGGCGTGCTGGGCGTGCCGCTCGGCACCGTGTCGCCCGGACCCCGCCACGAACCGCCGGCCGGCCGGCCGTGGCCGCTGCCGCCGCCGCCCGCGCCCGGCGTGCTGTCGATCGGCGCGATCGAGGTCGCGAAGGGCACGCACAGCGCGGCTTCGCTCGCGCCGAAGCGCGGATCGAGGCCCAGCGTGCGGCGGTACTGCGCTCCGTGGTCGGAGGACTGGGCGAGCAGGGCGGGAGCGGCGGCCAAGGCCGACGCGACGAGGGTGAGGGCGCGCATGGGAGGTTCCGATCGGTGTGCGCTACAGCGAGACCTGCAGCAGTTCGTGCATCCAGTCGCTGTAGACCGTGTAGTTCGACTGGCGCGAGACCGCGGCGAAGGAGTAGGGCTCGCTGCGGCCGAGCATCATCGAGAGCCCTTCGATCGCCGCCGCGCGGCGCAGGCCGGGCGCGCGCACGTCGAGCGCCAGGCCGGTCAGCTTCTCGAGCGCATCGCGCGTGCCGTGGCAGGCCAGCGAGACCGCCGCCATGCCCTGCAGCTCGCCGTCCGCCAGGCCGTCGAGTGCGCTGCCGAGCGCCTCGCCATCCTGCTCGTCGCCGTGGATGCCGAGCGCGAAGGCGTAGGCGACGCGCTCCGTGGCGCTGTGCGAGCTGCGCAGCGACTGGCGCACGATCAGCGCCGACTCCGGGTCGCCCATCAGGGCCAGGCCGGTCGCAGCGTACATCTTCTGGCGCGCGTCCGCTTCGCCGGCGAGCGCCTCGCGCAGCAGGTCGCGGCCGTTCCAGTCCTGCGCCAGGCCGAGCGCGATCCAGTAGGCGCCCAGCGCGTCGCGCTGGCGTTCGCGCGCCAGCCCCTCGCGCAGCGAGCGCCGCACGGCCGGGTCGAAGTCGTTCTGGCCGAGCAGGCCGAGCGCCAGCGCGCACCAGGGCCGGTCGGCGGCCTGACCCTGCTTGAGCGTGCGCTGCAGGAAGACCTTGGCGTCGTCGCCGCCGCGGCGGCCGATCGAGATCAGCGCGAAGCCGCGCGTCAGCGACTCGTTCTCGAGCTCGTAGGCCGTCTGCAGCGCGGGCAACGCCAGCGGGTCGCACATCAGGCCCAGCGCCAGCGCGGCCGAGCGCCGCTCGTCGGGGCGCGGCCCGGAGAGCAGGTCTTGCAGCTTCGAGAGCACCTCGGGATCGAGCGAGCTGGCGAGCGCCTCGATCGCGCGGCAACGCACGCTGGGCGATTCGCGCTTGTCGCTGGCGAGCTCGAGCGCCAGCGCCTCGAGCGTCTCGTTGGGCACCAGCCGCTGGTAGACCATCGCCGCGCTGGCCAACGCCTCGCGCTCGCTGGCGCCGCGCTCGCGCACGCGCCGCGCGACGAGCTGGTCGACCTCCGCGTCGAAGTTCTCGCGCCGGCCGAGGCCCAGCGCGACGATCGCGAAGGCCGAGGCGGAGCTCGAGACGCGCTGGCGCGCGCCCGCGAGGTGGCCGTCCTGCATCAAGGCCAAGAGCGGCTCGAGCGCCGAGAAGGAACCCGTCGCACCCAGGCCGAGGATCGCGTGGTGGCGCACGGCCGGGCTCGGGTCGTCGAGCAGCGCGAGCAACTGCGGCACGGCCTCGTCGCCACCCAGCTTCGCCAGCGCGTCGAGCGACGCGGCACGCACGCGCGCGTCCTCATGCTCCAGCGTGGCGCGGAAGCTGCCCGCCAGCTCGCTGCGCGTCTGGGCCAGGAAGCGCGCCCAGGCCTGCGCCTCGGAATCGCCGGTCGCGTTCAGGCTCCACTGCCCCATGCGGTTGGGCCGCAGGAACTCGGCCTTGTTGTGCTCCCACCACATCCACCAGCTGTCGTCGAGCGAGAGCGTCAAGCCGGCGGCGGTCGGCACCGAGTTCGACAGCGCTCCCGCGGCGCCGATCGTCGCGGGCGAGCTGTGCGCGACGGCGCGCGTCGGACCCGTCGGCATCGGCGCGGGCGCGCTGCCCGCGGTGCCCGGCGTACCCGGCGGGTTGGTCGCCGACCCGGTGCTCGGCGCCGCAGCCGGCGTCGAAGCCGAGCCGCGCGTGGGCGTCGCCTGCCGGACGCCGACGCGGATGACGTCCGGTCCGGGCGTGCCGCCAGCGCTCCCGTTGTTCCCGTTGTCATTGGAGCCCGGGGGCGGCGGCGGCGGAGGAGGCTGCGGCGTGCCGCCGCGCGGGAAGGTCGGCCCGTGGATGCGCGCCGCCTCCTCGACCGTCAGGCCCCAGTTCTCGAGCCAGGCCTGGAAGCGCGCGTCGCCAGCGAGGTCGACGATCCAGGCGTGGTTGTCGCGCGCCGCGACCTCGGCCACGAAAGCCTGCTCGCCCGAGAAGTGCATCAACTGCGCCACGGCGCAGCGCCGGCCGGTCGCGTCGCTGAAATAAGGAAGGCGCGCGTCGGGCAGGTCGCGGTTGACCCCGAACTCGCCGCGCTCGCGGTAGCGCCCGAGCTCGCCGAGCAGCTCCGCGCGCCGGCTGAGGCGCAGCGCATCGAGCCCCGAGACGTCGTGCCCGCGGAGCTCGCGCTCGACCTCCAGGTAGTGGGCCCGCAGGGCGGCGACCACCTCGGGCGGGTTCTCGTCGCAAGGCAGAGGTGCCGGGACATTCGCGAGCAGGGTCGAGGCCAGAGCGGTGGTGACGAACGACATGATTTCGGAAGCTCCTTCGGGACTGGAAGCCAGGGGGCCGGCCGCCAGAGCAAGGCCTGTGCCCTCAGCCGCCTGCAGCGGAACCGCAGCCGATCCGCTCCGACCGTGGAGCCTTCGTGACCCGCGGCCGGCCCGAGGTTCCCGGACCGGAACGCCGGCGAGGCGGACCACGCGGCCCAACCTCCCGCCCACACGCGCTTCACGCGCTCGCGATGCCACGTTCACGGCGCCCTCGCACAACCTCCATGCCGTCCGCCCGCCGCTGACCCGCCGGGTCGAGCGACGGCACGGCGCTTGGCCCTCACGAGAACCCACCTCTGGATCGCCCTGGGCGCCCTCGTGCCTGCCCAGGGTTGGGCCCATGCCGCGACCGCGACCGTGACGGTCGTGCGCCAGCAGGTCGGCTCGATCCGCGGCGTGGTCTTCGACAAGGACTTCGCCCTGCCGCTCGCTGGCGCGACGATCACGATCGTCGAGACGCGCCAGTACGCGACCACGGGCAGCCAGGGTGACTTCGTGATCAGCCAGGTGCAGCCCGGGCGCTACACGCTGGTGTTCTCGAAGGACGGATACACCCGCCAGGTTCGCGCCGACGTGCTCGTAAGTGCCGGTCAACTGACCGACGTCGACGTGCAGCTCGCCGGCGAGTTCACCGACCTGGACGAGCTGGTCGTGCAGGACATCGCCGACGTGGGCGAAGGCACCGAACTCTCGCTGCTCCAGCTGCGCTTCGAGAGCCCGGCGCTGATGGACTCGATCAGCTCCGAGCTGATGAGCCGCGCCGGCGCCAGCGATGCGGCCAGCGCCCTGCGCCTGGTGTCGGGCGCCTCGGTCCAGGACGGCAAGTACGCCGTCGTGCGCGGCCTGCCCGATCGATACGTCAGCTCGCAGCTCAACGGCGTGCGCCTGCCGACCGCCGACGAGGACAAGCGCGCGGTCGAGCTCGACCAGTTCCCCTCGGCCGTGATCGAGAGCCTGCGGGTCAGCAAGACCTTCACGCCCGACCAGCAGGGCGACGCCTCGGGCGGCGCGGTCGACGTGCGGCTCAAGGGCATCCCCGACGAGCCGCTCTTGCAGTTCAAGGCGCAGTACAGCCACAACAGCCAGTCGCCGGGCGGGGACGAGTTCCTGACCTACGACGGCGGGGGCGTCGGCACCTGGGGCAACGACGGCGGCAACTCGATCCAGACCGACAACCTCGGCCAGAGCTGGGACGGCGCCGTCGGCGTCAGCGAGGACGACGCGCCGATCGACACGAAGCTGTCGTTGTCGTGGGGCGACAAGACCGACATCGGCAAGGGCTGGACGCTGGGCGGGTTCTTGAACGCCTTCTACGAGCGCGACAGCTCGTACTACGACGACGGCGTCGACAACTCGTTCTGGGTGCGCAACCCCGGCGAGCAGCTGACGCCGCAGACCAACCAGGGCACGCCCGAGGACGGCGACTTCAAGACGGCGCTCTTCGACGTCGAGCAGGGCTCGCAGTCGGTGCAGTGGGGACTGCTCGGCACGCTGGGCGTGGCGTCGAAGAACCACAAGCTCGCGCTGACCTACCTGTACTCGCACTCGGCCGAGGACACGGCCACGCGCGCCGAGGACACGCGCGGCAAGGAGCACTTCTTCCCTGGCTACGACCGCGACGACATCAGCGATCCGGGCAACAGCCCCGAGAACCGCAACGCCGCGCCGTACCTGCGGCTGGAGACGCTCGAGTACACCGAGCGCAGCACCAGCTCGCTGCAGTTCCACGGCGAGCACACGCTGCCGGTCGCGCCTTTCGAGGTCCTGGGGCTCGCCGCGGCCGCGCCCGAGCTCGACTGGACCTTCTCGATCAACGACGCCAGCTTGCACCAGCCGGACAAGCGCCAGTTCGGGGCGCTGTGGCTGCCGCCGACGCTCAACCCCGGCTTCCCGCCCTTCATCCCGCCCTTCACGCAGCCGGCGGTCTGGCTGCCCTACAAGCCGGCGGCGAACTTCAACCTCGGCAACGTCCAGCGCATCTGGAAGGACATCGAGGAGGAGAGCGAGCAGGTCGCGGTCAACCTGAAGCTGCCCTTCGAGACGCCGTCGAAGGAGCAGGGCTACTTCAAGCTGGGCGTGTTCGACGACCACGTCCAGCGCAAGTTCAGCCAGGAGACCTTCAGCAACTTCGGCGACGCGGGCGCCAGCTTCCAAGGCGACTGGGAGGATTCCTGGAGCGCCGTCTTCCCCTTCGAGGACCACCCGATCACCGGCGCCGAGACCGACGTCGACTACGAGGGCGAGATCCAGCTCTCGGCCTGGTACGGGATGCTCGACTACCCGTTGACGAAGTCGCTGAACCTGATCGGTGGCGCGCGCGTCGAGTCGACCGAGATCGGCATCGTCAACCTGCCCGAAGACCTGGCGCTGTGGTACCCGCCGGGCGCCTCGGCGCCGGTCGACCTCAACCCCGGCGACGCCGACGTCGAGTTCGAGCAGGACGACGTCTTGCCCTCGGTCGGGCTGGAGTACACGCCCTTCGAGGGCGTCACGCTGCGCGCGGCCTACAGCGAGACGGTGGCGCGCCAGACCTTCAAGGAGCTGACGCCGATCATCCAGCAGGAGTTCCTGGGCGGCCCGGTCTTCATCGGCAACCCCGAGCTGCGGATGAGCGCGCTGAAGAACTACGACCTGCGCGCCGACTTCGTGCCGCACGACGGCGCCTTGATCTCGGCTTCATGGTTCACGAAGTCGATCACCGATCCGATCGAGTACGTGCAGCGCGCGGCCGCCTTCGGCTTCACCACGCCGGTCAACTACCCCGAGGGCGAGCTCTCGGGCTTCGAGATCGAGGCGCGCGAGCGGCTCGATCGCTGGTCGAAGGCGCTGGAGGGCTTTTCACTCGGCCTGAATGCGACCTTCATCCAATCTGAAGTGACCTTGCCGGACGATGAGGCCGCCGCATTCGCCTCGCCGAGCGTGTTGGTCCCGATCACCACGCGCGACATGACGAACGCGCCGGAGCACCTCTACAACCTCTACTTGACCTACGACTCGCCGCGCAGCGGCACCGAGGTCTCGCTGTTCTACACCGTGCAGGGCGACACGCTGGTCGCCGGCGCGGGCCTCGCGGCGGGCAACTTCGTCCCCGATGTCTACGCCCTGGAGTACGACACGCTCAATCTGAGCGTGACCCAGGACCTCGGGTCCTATTTCAAGCTGCACTTCCAGGCCAAGAACCTGACCAACCCCGAGATCGAGGAGGTCTACCGCTCGGACGTCACCGACGGCGACACGACCAAGACCTCCTACACCAAGGGCATCGAATTCTCGATCGGGCTGACGGCCACGCTCTCGTTCTGACCACCGCACGCACCCCCCACGCACGTCCGAGGAACACGACATGAGCAACACACCGAGATCCCGACGCCGGCTCCGGGAGCAAGTGGCCGCGGCCCCGGCCCTGGGCCTGGTGGCCCTGCTGTTCCTGACCGGCGCGGCCACGCTGCGCCTCGAGACGCCGCAGGACGGGCCGCCGGGCGAGGCCTCGGCCAGGCTCGAGGAGACCCGCCTGGCGATGAGCAAGTGGATCGAGACCCAGCAGATCCTGACGCGCGAGCGCAACGAGTGGCAGCACGGCAAGGAAGTGCTGCTCGGCCGCCTCGAGCTGGTGAAGCAGGACGTCGCCCCGCTCGAGCAGAAGATCCAGGAGGCCGAGGGCGCGATCGCGGAGACCGCGAAGAAGCGTGCGGAGCTGGCGGCCGAGGGTGCCGAGCTCGAAGCGACGCTGGCGCAGCTGCTCGCGAGCGTCTCGGTCATGGAGCAGGGGATCCGCACGCTGTACCGGGCGCTGCCCGAGCCCGTGCAGGAGAAGCTCCAGCCGCTGTTCGAGCGCATCCCCGAGGACCCCGCGACGACCAAGGTCGGCGCGCCGGAGCGCTTCCAGAACGCGCTCGGCATCCTCAACGAGCTCAACCGCCTGAACAACGAAGTCACGGTCACCTACGAGGTGCGCAAGCTCTCGGACGGCAAGCCGGCCGAGGTCCAGGTGCTCTACGCCGGCCTGGCCCAGGCCTGGTACGTCAACCACAGCGGCGAGGCGGGCATCGGCGTGCCGAGCGCGACGGGCTGGTCGTGGCGGCCCGAACCAGAGATCGCCGACGAAGTGCTGACCGCCCTCGAAGTCCTGCAAGGCAAGCACACGCCCGCGTTCATCCCGCTCCCCGTGAGGATCCAATGAAGACCCTGTCCGTCCTGTTCGCCTGCCTCGGCCTCGGTCTCGGCGCCCGCGCGCAGACCCCGCCGGCCGAGACGCTCGGCAACCTCTCGCGCGCCGCCGAACAGGAGCTGGCGACCAGCATCGCGGACCTCAACGCGCTGCGCGACCAGATCGCGGCCGAGAAGCTGCCGTTGGCGCAGGAGCTGACGGCGGTCGAGGAGCGCGTCTCCGGGCTGCGCCGCGAGCACGAGCGCGTCACGCGCCTGTCCGAGTCGGGACACCTCGAGATCGCCGAGCTGAAGCAGAAGCTCGAGCAGCGCAAGAACGACCTGGAGTACGTCAAGCTGCGCCTCGACGAGTACGCGCGCAACTTCGAGTCGCGCATCGGTGTCGGCGAGCTGCAGCACTCGGGCAAGCTGATCGAGTCCGCCAAGCAGGCGCTCGAGAACGACACGCTCTCGCGCGGCGAGGTCTTCACGCGCCAGCTGGCGCTGGCCGAGCGCTCGCTGAGCCGCATGGTCGACGCGATCGGCGGCATGCGCTTCGACGGCCAGGCCGTCGACCTGCAGGGCAACCTGCTCGAGGGCCGCTTCGCACTGCTCGGCCCGGTGACGCTCTTCAAGGCCCACAACGGCGTCAGCGGCCTGGTGGTGCCGCAGTCCGGCTCGACGAACCCGCTCGTGCGGCCGCTGGAAGGTGTCTTCCAGAACAGTGTCGCGGCGCTGGTCGAGGGCGGCGAGGGGCTCCTGCCCTTCGATCCCTCGCGCGGCGGAGCGCTCAAGGCGCTGGTGCAGAAGACCAGCCTGTTCCACATCTTCGAGAAGGGCGGACCGATCATGTGGCCGCTCCTGGCGGCTTCGATCCTGGCGCTCGGCACGGTGCTGGAGCGGCTGTTCTTCCTGATCAACGAGGCGCGCAAGCGCGACCGGCGCGCGCTGGAGACCTTCTTCGCCGAGGTCGAGCGCGGCGACACGGAGGCGGCCGTGCGCACCAGCAAGGGGTCGCGGTTCTTCGTCGTGCGCACGCTGGGCTACGCGCTGGAGCACAAGGAGCAGTCGCTGGCCAACGCGCTGGTCTACGCCCAGGCGCAGGAGCTCAAGCGCTTCCGGCGCGGCGTCTCGATCCTCGACACGGTGATCACGCTGGCGCCGCTGCTCGGCCTGCTCGGCACGGTCACGGGCATGATGGGCTCGTTCTCGCTGATCGGCGGCGACCTGAGCGCGCCGGGCGCGATCACGGGCGGCATCGCCGAGGCGCTGATCGCCACGGCCTTCGGCCTGGGCATCGCGATCACGGCACTGCTGCCCTTCAACTACCTCAACACCAAGATCGAGGAGGCCAGCCACGAGATCGAGTCGGCCTCGGCCCAGCTCGAGCTCTTGGTGCAGCCGCGCTCGGCCCCTGCCGCCGCGCCGAAACCGGTGCGCAGCGGTCAACCCTCCACTGTGCTGGTCTAGGCCCGGCCGTCCCCAGGCGAGGAACACGACATGCACACGGCGCGCACCGGCGGCGGCAAGAAGGCCCGCATCGAGATCATCCCGCTGATCGACATCATCTTCTTCCTGCTGGCGACCTTCATCATGGTCTCGCTCTCGATGACCAAGAACCAGGGCGTGCAGGTGGCCCTGCCGACGGCCAACACCGCGACCTCGCTGGGCGACCAGGCCGAGATGGAGATGGCGCTGACGCTGACGGTCAACGAGCAGGGCGAGGTCTACTTCAACAAGGACAAGATCGCGCTGGCGCAGCTGCCGCTGAAGCTCCAGACCTACAAGGCGCTCGCGAAGGAGCCGCGCGTGATCATCAACAGCGACTCGGGCGCCGACTTCAAACACGTGGTGGCGGTGCTCGACGAGGTGCGCAAGCTCGGCATCGCCAAGGTCGGCATCAACACGGACAAGCGATGAAGCTCGCGCCCGTGCTGTGGGTGGTCATGGCGCTGTTCCTGCACGGCAGCTTCGTGGCCTTCGGCGGGATCTTCTTCCTCGGTGACGAGCAGGACCAGGGCTCGCTGGCCGAGGTCGACCTCTTGGTCGACGAGGACCTGGACCAGGACGAGGAGCAGGACGAACAGACTCCGCCCGAACAGCCGCCCGAGCAGCCCGAGAACGAAGCCGAGGACGTGCCGAGCGCCGAGGACATCGCGCGCAGCCTCGAGCTCGCCCCGCAGGACGACGCGCCGGCGCTCGACGCCGCCAGCCTGAGCGCGATCGAGCAGGCGCTCAGCGGCGCCGGCGTCGCGGGCGACTTCGCCGAGGCGCTCAGCTTCACCTCGGGCGGGCGCCTGGGCGGCACGGGCAAGGGCACCGCGCTGGCCGGCGGCGTCGAGGACGCCTTCAGCCTGGCCGAGATCGACCAAGAGCCGCGACTGGTCTTCTCGACGCTGCCGATCTACCCGACCGAGATGCGCGGCAAGAAGGTCGAGGGCGTCGTGTCGGTGATCTTCGTCGTCGACGAGAACGGCCGCGTGCAGCACGCCAAGATCGAGAAGTCCAACCACAGCGCCTTCGAGAAGCCGGCGCTCGACGCGGTGCGCCAGTGGAAGTTCGAGCCGGGCCTCAAGGGCGGCCAGCCGGTCGCCTGCCGGAAACGCGCGCCGATCCGCTTCCCCTCCAGTTGACGCCATGCAGGGACACACCGTGCCGAAGCTCACCACCGCGCCGACCGCCGCCGTCCGGACCCTGACCCTCGCGCTGCTCGCCGGGCTCGCGCCCGCGCAGGAGCAGGCCGTTCACGACATCTGGCTGGACCCGGTCTTCCAGCGCCAGTTCATCGGCAGCTACGGCATCAACGCCGAGGTCGAGCCGCGCATTTCACCGGAGGAGCTGGCGCTGCTCGCCAAGCTGCGCCCGGTGATGGCCGAGTCGCCCTGGCAGGCCGAGGAGCTGCTGGCCAAGCAGATGAAGCCCGACGGCTCGGCGATCCTCGACTTCACCCTGGCCGGCCTGCGCGCGCAGCAGGACAAGTTCGCCGAGGCGCTGACGAGCTACCAGCGCGCCGTCGAGAAGTTCCCGAGCTTCCGCCGCAGCTGGCGCAACCTGGGCCTCTTGCACGTGCGCCTGGGGAACTACGACGAGGGCATCAAGGCCTTCGTGCGCATGATCGAGCTCGGCGGCGCGGACGGCTATGCCTACGGCCTGATGGGCATGGCCTACGCCGCCAAGCAGGACTTCCAGCCGGCCGAGGCCTCGTTCCGCAACGCGCTCTTGCTGCAACCCGACAACAACGAGTGGCGCCTGGGCCTGACCAACTGTGTCTACAAGCAGGAGAAGTTCGCGGACGCGGCCAGCCTGCTCGACGCGCTGCTGGCGCGCTACCCCGAGAACGACAAGTTCTGGATGCTGCAGGCCCACACCTTCGTCGGCCTGAAGCAGCCGCTGCGCGCGGCGGCGAACCTCGAGGTCGTCGACCGGCTCGGCAAGTCGACCGTCGACAGCCTCCACACGCTGGGCGCGCTCTACCTGGGCGAGAACCTGCCGGATCTGGCGACGCGCGCCTACTTGAAGTCGCTGACGGTCGACGCCGACCAGGCCCTGACGCGTCCGCTGCGCACCGTCGAGCTGTTGATCGGCCGCGGCGACCTGGCCCAGGCGCGCGCGCTCGCGGCGCGCATTCACCAGCTGCGCGACGCGCGCATCGACGAGGCCGACCGCCGCAAGCTGCTCAAGCTCGACGCGCGCCTGGCGCTGGCCGGCGGCAGCGGCTCGCCCGAGACGGTCGCGGTGCTCGAGGAACTGGTGCGCATCGACCCGCTCGACGGCGATGCGCTGCTGCTGCTGGCCCAGCACCACGCCCGCTCCGGGGCGACCGAGCAGGCGATGCTCTACTACGAGCGCGCGGCGGGCATCGAGGCCTGCGAGGTGCAGGCCAGGTTCCGCCACGCGCAACTGCTGGTCGGCCAGTCGCGCTTCGCGGACGCGCTGCCGCTCTTGCGCCGAGCGCAGGAGCTGCGTCCGCGCGAGGACCTGGCGCGCTTCATCGAGCAGGTCGAGCGCAACGCCAAGTCGCGGCGCTGAGCGCGCCGCACCGCTCACGCAGGGTTCGACGGGCCCACACTGCGCCTTGACCGCTCGGCAACACGCGGCCCCTACCCTCCGGCCGCCGCGAACGTCGCGCAGCAGAACTCGCGCGACGGCCACGAAATCCCCGACGAAACCCACAACGACACCGAGCACCTCCATGAACGCATCCCGCATCCTGAAGAGCGCCCTGACGTGCGCTGGCCTGGCCACGGCGGCCCAGGCACAGATCAACGTCAGCGGCGACATCACGGTCTCCACGACCTGGACGGCCAACAACGTCTACAACCTGACGGGCCAGGTCTACGTCACGAACGGCGCGACGCTGACCATCGAGGCCGGGACGGTCATCGCCAGCGCGCCGACGGTCAACGGCGCCGGTGCCCTGTGCATCACGCGCGGCTCGCAGATCTTCGTGCAAGGCACGCAGGACCAGCCCGTGATCATGACCTCGACCAACGACACCGCGACCTGGATCGGCGGCGATCCGAAGACCGGCACCTGGCGCGAGGCGGCCAACGAGTGGGGCAACCTGACGATCTGCGGCCAGGCCTACATGAACGAGAACCAGATCGGCACCAACCTGCCCGCGCCCGACGCCGGCAACTACGGGATCATGGAGGGCCTGACCGAGGGCTTCCCGGGCGACACGCGCGTGCGCTACGGCGGCGGCAACGACGACGACGACAGCGGCACGATCAGCTACCTGTCGCTGCGCTACGGCGGCCGCGTGGTCGGCCTGGGCACCGAGCTCAACGGCCTGTCGCTGGGTGCCCTGGGCCGCAACACGGACATCCACCACGTCGAGATCATGAACAACGTCGACGACGGCATCGAGATCTGGGGCGGCACGGTCAACCTGAAGTACTTCAGCATCTGGAACATCGGCGACGACTCGCTCGACGTCGACCAGGGCTGGCGCGGCAAGGCGCAGTTCGGCCTGATCGTCCAGGGCCACAGCGTCGACGCGGCGCAGGGCAGCGGCGTCGGCGACAACGTCTTCGAGATGGACGGCTGCGAGGACTCCTTCTGGCAGCCGGTGACGACCTCGACGATCTACAACTGCACCGTCGTCGGCCAGCCGCTCGACGGCGACCACGCCACCGCCTGGCGCGACAACGCGCGCGTCCAGCTGCGCAACTGCGTGTTCATGGACATCGGCGAGCGCTTGGTCAGCTTCGACAACTCGGACGGCGACACGCCGATCGCGGGCGCGGGCTACGGCGCCAGCGGCACGCTGAGCTGGGCCAACACCTGGACCACGCCCTTCACCGCGACCTCGACGGTCAACCCGCCCGCCAACCCGGCGCTGTTCTACACCGTCCAGACCTCGGGCAACTTGATCGAGATCCGCGACAGCGTCTTCTTCCGCAACCTGCACGCCTCGGCGCAGACGGAAGCCAACGCGCGCGGCGTGTTCGCGCCGGCCAACGACAACGTCAACAACTCGGCCCTGGTGCTCGATGCGCAGAGCCCGATCGTCGGCATCACGCGCGGTCCGCTGGTCGTGCGCGGCGGCAAGAACATGCTGCCCGTCACCTTCCTCGACCCGCGCCCGAAGAACGAAGCCCTGACCAGCGTCGCCGCGGCCCCGGCCGACGGCTTCTTCACCCCGGCCCAGTACCGCGGCGCCTTCGCCCCGGGCCAGCAGAGCTGGTTGTGCAAGTGGACCGCCTCCTTCGCTTTCGGCTTCACGCCCGAGTGCGATCCGGGCCAGTCGATCTGCGCCGGCGACGGCAGCCTGACCGATCACACGACGCCCTGCCCGTGCGCCAACAACGGTGCCGCGGGCAACGGCTGCGCGCACTCGTTCAGCGCGGCGGGCGCCAACCTCGACGGCAGCGGCATCGTGGCGCTCGACACGACGCCCAACCAGCCGAACCAGGTGATCCTGACCTCGACCAACTCGCCGGTCAGCTCCTTCACGCTGTTCATGCAGCACTCCGCGGCCGGTGACACCGCCTTCCACGACGGCGTCCTGTGCGCCGGCGGCACGCTGACGCGCCTGCGCGGCCGCAACGCCGTCGCGGGGGCCGCCACCTTCCCCAACAACGCCTTCGCCAACGACTCGACGCTGACGCTGTCGAGCCGCGGCGGCGTCGTGGTCGGGAGCGGCGTGACGCGCTACTACGCGGCCTTCTACCGCAATGCGTCGACGACTTTCTGCCCGCCGGCCACGGCCAACGTGACCAACGGCTACAAGATCGTGTGGTGATGCACGCGCTCCGCGGCCGGTCGCGGGCGCGCGCGTCGCGCCCGGGCCGGCCGGCGGAGAGCGTGAGCTGACGTGCCGTCCCCCGCGCGCGGGGGACGGCCGCGTTCTTCTGAGGACCGGATCCAGGACCCCCGCCCGTTCGAGAATCGAGGCCACCATGTTCACCGACTTCCATGCGCGCACGCTGATCTCGGGCGCCACCCTCGTCCTGGTCCTGCTGCCCGGCTGCGGGGACGCGAACGCCAACGGCGCGGCACCCGGCGTCACCACGGCGCAGCCGCGCGGGTCGACGGTGAACAGCGGCGCGGAGCACTCGGTGGCCGCGCTGCAGGACAGCGAGCTCGCGGCCCCGCGCCGCGCGCTGCTCGAGCTGGCCTTCGAGGCCGCCAGCGCCCTGCCGCTGAACCCGCACGTCAAGACGCGCTCCAACGCTCAGGCCGATGTCGTCCAGGCCTGCTTCGAACTCGGCCAGCTGAAGCGCGCGGCGGCCTGCATCGAGGGCATCGCCAACTGGCGGCGTGGCGAGGCCTACGCCGACCTCGCGTTCCTGCTGGCGCAGCAGGGCCAGGTCGAGCTCGTCGATCCGTTCCTGGTGCTGGCCGAGGAGCACTCCAAGTCGGAGTCCGAGGACACCGGAGCCCAGACCTCACAGAACTGGCGCCGCGACCGCGTGCGCGCGCGCATCGCCGCCACGCACCTCCTGTTGGGCGAGGTCCAGGCGGCGGCCAGCTTCGAACGCGACCTGGCGGACTCGGAACGCGGCCGCACCGCGAGCATCAAGGCCCAGCGCATCGACCAGGGCGAGGTCGACGAGCACCTGCGCGCGCTCGACGCGATCCTCGCCACCGGCAGCTTCGATCCGATCCGCAACGCGCTCGAAGCGGTCAGCCTGTTGCACGGCCGCTTCTACGCCGACGCGGCGACGCGCGCGCGGCTGGAGGAGAAGATCGAGTCCAACTGGTCGCGCCTGCCGCCCGCGGTGCGCGTCGAGCTGCTGCTCGGCCTGGCGGACAACGCGCTCGCGCACCAGGATCGCGCGCACGCCGGCGTGCTGCTCGAGGAGGCCCGGGGGATGATCGCCGGCTTCGAATGGACGGCCGAGCAGGAGCTCCCGCTGCGGGCGCGCACCGCGGTGTTCGCCCACCGCCTGGGCGAGAGCGAGCGCGCTCGCGGCGAGCTCGACCAGCTGGTCGAGCGCTACGACGGCGTGCGCGCCCAGCTCGCCAGCCTCGATCGGACCGAGCTGCTGCTCCCGCTCGCGGAGGCGCGCGTGGCGCTGGGCGACGAGGCGGCGGCGCTGAGCCTGTACGCGCGAGCCGTCGAAGAAGGTGCCGTCAACCCCAACGGTCGGCCGCGCGCCGAGGACCTCGTGCAGACCTGCCTCTCGATCGCGAGCCAGGGCGTGACACCCGGCCCCGAATTGATGGCCGAGCTCGAGAGCGCGCGCCGCAAGCTCAGCGCGCCCTGGTAGCCCGCCGCGCGCCTCAGCGCGGCGCAGCCGACGCGCGCGCCAGATCCTGTTCGGCGCTGCGCCGCATGCGCGCGAGCTGGGCCTGGGCCAGGTCGTGGCCCTGTTGCGCCGCCCGGTCGAACCACTCGCGCGCGCGCTCGACGTCGCGCTCGACGCCATGGCCCTTCCAGTGCGCCCAGCCGAGGTGGAACTGCGAGGCGGCGTAGCCCTGGTCCGCGGCGCGACGCAGCCACGCGCAGGCGAGCTGCTCGTCGCGCTCGACGCCCTGCCCGCCCATGTACAGGAGGCCCAGGCGGTGTTGCGCCGCGACTTGACCGCGCTCGGCAGCCCGGCGGTACCAGTGCGCCGCGCGCGCGCGGTCGCGCTCGACACCGACGCCGTCGCAGTACTGGTCGCCGAGCAGCGCCTGGGCGCGGGCGTGGCCCTGCTCGGCCGCGCGCAGGAACCACTCGTGCGCCGAGGCCGGGTCGCGCTCGAGGCCCTGGCCGAGCAGCAGCGCGACCGCCAGATTGCACTGCGCCGGGGCGCAGCCGGCCTCCGCGCTGGCGCGGAACCAGCGCACGGCCTGCTCGAACGAGCGCTCGCCGCCGCGCCCTTCGTAGAACAGGAGGCCCAGGTTGTTCTGCGCCGCCGTGTGCCCGGCCTCGGCGGCCGCCGCGTACGCCGCGCGCGCTGCCGCCGGCCGGCCCGCGTCCTCTTCGGCCAGGCCGACCAGGAAGCGCCGCTGCGCCGCGCCGCGCGCGCCCGACGAGTGGTGGTCGTCGATCGCGATGCGCTCGGAGCCCGGCGTCGTCGCCAGCGCGCCGCGCGGTGCGCTGCAGCCCGCGTTCCAGGCGGAGATCGAAGCGACGAGCGGCAACAGGAGGGCGAGGACGCGGCGGGGTAGGGGCATCCCGGCGCTATCGGAGCGCCGCGCCGCGCGAGTTGAGGCGCGCGCGAGCCGCGCCGTGCGTCCGGGCTGCGGGCGCGGCGGCCGTTCATCGCCCGCGGGTCAGGGGTCGATCAAGACAGCGCGGTTCCGGCCCCGGAAAGGCCGCTACACGCGCGTCAACCAGCCGTGGCGGTCCTCGATCTCGCCGTGGGCCAGGGCGAAGAACCGTTGTTGCAGGCGCGCCGTCAGCGGACCGCGCGCGCCGCTGCCGACGGGCTTGCCGTCGACGCTGCGGATCGGGGTCAGCTCGGCCACCGTGCCGGTGAAGAACAGCTCGTCGGCCGTGTACAGCATCTCGCGCGGCAAGCGCTGCTCGATCACGCGCACGTCGAGGTCCTGCGCCAGCGCGATCACCGCCTTGCGCGTGATGCCGGCCAGGATCGAGGAGCCGACCGGCGGCGTCCACAGGATGCCGTCCTGCACCAGGAACAGGTTCTGGCCGCTGCCTTCGGAGAGGTAGCCGTCGACGTCGAGCACGATGCCCTCGGCGTAGCCGTGGCGCTTGGCCTCGACGATCACGAGCTGGCTGTTGACGTAGTTGCCCGCGACCTTGGCCATGGCCGGGTGCGTGTCGGGCGCCATGCGCCGCCAGGACGAGACGCCGACGTCGATGCCCTGCTCGAGCAGTTCCTTCTCCTTGGCCTTGACCCAGGGGAAAGTCGCGATCGCCAGCTCGACCGGGTTCTCGTCGGGCCACACGCCCAGCGCGCCGTAGCCGCGGAACACCAGCGGGCGGATGTAGCAGGCGTCGTGCTTGTTGGAGCGCACCGTGTCGCGGATCGCGGTCGACACCTGCTCGGGCGACCAGCGCAGCGGCAGGTGCACGATCTTGCAGGAGTGGAACAGGCGCTCGACGTGCTCGGTCAGGCCGAAGATCGAGGGCCCCTGGCGCGCGGCGTAGGTGCGCAGGCCCTCGAACACGGCCGAGCCGTAGTGCAGCGCGTGCGTCAGGACGTGGACCTGGGCCTTGTCCCACGGCACGAGCTCGCCGTTGAACCACACGTGGGCGGACGGGGTGAGCTTCATCGCGGCGCCAATGGTAGAGTCTCTCGCGCGACTTTGCTCCGTCGTCGAGCACTCCGGACAGGCTGCGAACGCAGCTCCGGACCGGCACCTCCGCACCGCCCATGAGCGCTGACCTACGCACTGCACCGCACGGCCTGAACCTGGTGATCGAGACCCGTTCCGGGCGCGTGATCCTCGGCCGTTTCGACAGCACCAACGGCTTCGAGGTCGTGATGCACGACGTCGACGTGCTCGATCCCGCACCCGGCAGCGATCCCGAGCACTACATCCGCGAGACGGCGACCTACGGCGTCGACGTCAAGCACCGCGACTACGCCTTCGAAGCCTCGAGCGTCGTGCGCTGGCGTCGGCTCGGGGAGATCGAGAAGCTCGCGTGAGCCTGCGCTTCGCCAGCTCGCTGCAGACCACGGACGATTCGGACGTGGCGCTGGAGCGCGCGGTGCAGGAGCTGCGCGCCGGACTGGGCGAGGCGCGACCCGACCTGGTGCTGGGCTTCGTCTCGCACCACCACGGCGCGGCGATCGAGGACCTCGGCCCGCGGCTGGCGCGCGCCACGGGAGCGCGCGTCGTCCTCGGTTGCACGGGCGAGGGCATCCTCGGCGCCGAGCGCGAGGTCGAGCGCGGCGCGGCGCTGGCGGTGTGGGGCGCCGTGCTGGGCGACACGCAGCTGACGCCCTTCGCCGTGCAGGCCTGGAAGGACGACGAGGGCGAGCTGGGCTTCACCGAGCTGCCCTCCGTGCGCGACCGCGCGCGCGCCGCGCTGCTCCTGCTGGCCGACCCGTTCACCTTCCCGATGAGCGACTACCTGCAGGTGCTCGACACCTCGCTGCCCGGCGTGCCCGCGATCGGCGGCATGGCCAGCGGCGGCTCGGGGCCCGGGCAGAACCTGCTCTTCACCCAGGACGGGCTGGTCGAGGGCGGCGCGCTGGGACTGGTGATCGAGGGCGAGGTCGAGGTGCGCGCGATCGTCAGCCAGGGTTGCAAGCCGGTCGGCAAGCCCTTCGTGATCACCTCCTGCGAAGGCAATCTGATCCGTCGCTTGGGCGGGCAGACCGCGATCGAAGCCCTGGTCGCCACCTTCGGCTCGCTCGAGCCGCGCGAGCGCGAGCGGCTGCAGAAGCGGCCCTTCGTCGGTCTCGCGCTCGACGCGCGCAAGCAGAGCTACGAGCGCGGCGACTTCCTGGTGCGCGGCATCGTCGGCGCCGACAACGAGAAGGGTGCGCTGGCGATCGGCGACGACACGCTGCGCGTCGGCCAGACGGTGCAGTTCCTGGTGCGCGACGCCTCCAGCGCCGGGGAGGACCTCGAGCACCTGGTCCAGCAGCGCGCCGGCGCGCCGGGCGACGGCCCGGGCGAGCGCCCGGGCGAGCGCGGCGCGCTGGTGTTCTCCTGCAACGGCCGCGGCACGCGCATGTTCGCCCGGCCCGACCACGACATCGGCTGCGTGCAGCGCGGCCTGGGGGGCGCGGTCCCGGCGGCCGGGTTCTTCGCCCTGGGCGAGATCGGACCGGTCGGCGGGCGCAACTTCCTGCACGGTTTCACGGCCAGCGTGGCGCTCTTCCGTCGACGTCAGGGCTGAGCTCGTTGTCTCCCGACGCGCGTGCATGCTGGAATACCGGCGCACGGTGGGCGTAGCGCGTCGCCCCCGTCTCGAGGAGCATCGCCACCATGAAGAAAGTCCTGATCCCCGTCCTGGCCGTCGGTCTGAGCCTGTTCGCCGGCTGCGTGCTGGCCGTCGGCTGCGTGATCCACACCGGGGCCCACTGGTCGCAATCGGTCAACCTCAAGGAGAAGGCCACGCGCACGGACAGCCACGCGCTCGAGCTGGCGCCGGGCGAGACGCTCGAGATCACGCGCCTCTCCGGCGACGTGCAGGTCGAAGCCGGCGCGGCGGGCACGGGCAGCCTGAGCGCCCTGATCACCGCCTACGGCGAGACGCCGGCCGAGGCCAGCGAGCGGCTGGCGCGGGCCAAGGTGGTCGTCGAGCGCCTGCCGGCGGGCGTGCGCATCCGGGTCGAGCCCGAGCAGGACGAGTACAAGCGCGGCGGCATCCAGATGAACGTCGCGCCGCGCTTCGACCTCAAGCTGCGCATCCCGGAGAACGTCAAGCTGGCCTTCGAGCTGTCGTCGGGCGACATCACGACGCGCGGGCCGATCGGGCCTTCGCGCTTGAGCTCGAGCTACGGCGACCTGAAGGTCGGCGAGGCCAGCGGCAACCTGACGCTGAGCACCAGCTCGGGCGACATCGACGTGGGCAACGTCGAGAAGGCCCAGGAGCTCGACGCGCGCTCCAGTTACGGCGAGGTCGCGGCGCGCAAGATCGCGGCCGACAAGATCATCCTGCATTCGTCGTCGGGCGACGTGCAGCTGGTCGACGGCACCTGCAGCGCGGCCGAGCTCGTGTCGCAGTACGGCGACGTCAAGCTGGCGCGCGTCAGCGGCAAGGTCGAGGCGCGCACCAGCTCGGGCGCGGTCGAAGGCCAGGAGCTGGGCGGCCAGGAGGCGCTCTTGAGCTCGGGCTACGGCGACGTGACGCTCAAGCACTTCAAGGGCAGCGCGCAGCTCTCGTCCTCGAGCGGCGACGTCCACGGCAGCGGCTTGAGCGGCACCTGCGAGGCGAAGTCGGGCTACGGCGAGGTCAAGCTCTCCGGGATCCTGAGCGGCGTGCAGGCCGAGTCGCAGAGCGGCGCGGTGCGCGTCGAGGCGCTGCCCGGCAGCGCGCCGGAGAGCGACTGGAAGATCACCTCGGGCTACGGCGACGTCAGCCTGGCCCTGCCGCGCGACCTGGGTTTCGAGCTGGCGGCCAGCACGAACTACGGCGCGCTCGACCTGCAGGTCCCGCTCCTGCTCGAGGCGGGCGCGCTGAAGGAGAAGCGCGCCGTGCGCGGCATGGTCTCGGGCGGCGGCCGGCTGGTGACGATCACGACCAGCAGCGGCGACGTGAAGGTCAGCTACCAGTCGAAGCCGCGCTGACCCCTCCGGGTTGTCGCCTCCGCCACGGCGCGCCTACGATGGCGCGCCGTGGGCTATTCGTGGAAGTTCAAGCTCTGCCTCGGGCTGAGTATCGCGGTGATCGTCGCGTGGCTCGGACTCGTGCTCTTCGGGACGCCAGGCACCGACTGCGAGTTCCCGACCGCGGAGGAGTATCTGAAGCGGGCCGATGCTGCCGCTGTTGCAGGTGACGGCGCCGAGTTCGAACGCAATGTCCAGGCTGTGGTCAGCGTTCTCGGCGGCCACACGACGGATCCCTTGGATTCCCCGACTCGCGCGCGCCTCTTCGCGACGGCGGAGCGACTGCAAGCCTGGAGTGCACAGGCGTCCCTTGCCGAACAACAGACCTGGCGCACGCCGGACAACGCGACTGCCTGGCGCGAACTCGGCCGGATCCTGCTGAACAAGGTGCGCAAGCCCGTCGAGGCCGTCGACGCCTACCGCCGCGCCGCTGAGCTCGAGCCCAACGAACCCGAAGGTCACCTCGGCCTCGGCTACGCGCTGCTCGCCACCGGCGACTACGACGGCGCGACGGCCGAGCTCCAGGCCGCTGTCTCGCTCGCGCCGCCGGACGTCGCCTGGGCCGCCGAGGCGCAGAAGGCGATGATCGAGGCGCACCTGCGCAAGAACACTGCGGGCGCGCCGCGCTGAGTCGCGCGACACGCCCGCGTGGTGTCCGGTCGGCCCGGGCCTACTTCATCTTGGCCAGCGCGGCCTGGAGCTGCTTCCAATCGCGCTCCTCGGACGTCTTCTCCTGCACCTGCACGTAGCCGATCTTGCCGGTCTTGTCGACGATCACCGTCGCGCGGTGGCTGATGAACGGCACGGCGGGGTGCATCAGGCCGTACTTCTTCGTCACGTCGAGCATCGGATCCGCCAGCAGGTCGTACTTGATGCCACGCTCCTTCTTGAAAGCCTTGTGCGACCAGGTCGAGTCGCGCGAGATGCCGACCACGACGGTGTTGGAAGCCTCGAGCACCGGCTCCTGCGAGACCTTGCACAGCTCCTTCTCGCAGGTCGGGCTCCAGTCGAGCGGGTACCACATCAGCACCACGTTCTTGCCCTTGTGGTCGGCGAGCTTCCAGTCCTTCTCGTCCTGGGTCTTGAGCGTGAACTCGGGTGCGGTCGTTCCGACGTCGATCGGCATGGCGGTCTCCTGAGCGCCCGGCGGCGCGTTGCGGGTCCTGGGAACGCCGCGAGCTTAGCGCGAGCCCCTGGTCCGGCAAGCGCGCCCTTGACAGCGCCGCGGCGATCGACGATCACGCGCGGATGCTGCCCGAGCACCTGCCGGCCGACGTGCGCGTCGATCTCGCGTTCGCGATCGACTCCGCGCGCGCGGCGGGCGAGCGCGTGCTCGCGCTGCGCGCCACGGGCCGCTGGCAGGACACGCAGCTCGCCGACATCGGCGATCAGGCCGCCGACGGCCTGCTGCAGGGCCTGGTGCGCGGGCGCTACCCGGCCGACGGCATCCTGAGCGAGGAGACCGCCGATTCCCCCGCGCGCCTCGCGTGCGAGCGCGTGTGGATCATCGACCCGCTCGACGGCACGCGCGAGTACAGCCAGCTGCGCGACGACTGGGCCGTGCACGTGGCGCTGACGCGCGGCGGGCGCCCGGTGCTCGGCGCGGTCGCGCTGCCGGCGCAGGAGCGCATCCTGTGGGGCGTGTGCGCGCCGGGCCAGGAGTGCGCCGGCCTGCTCGGCGCGGGCAGCGTCTCGCGCGGCAGCGACGCCTCGCCGCGGCCCTGGCGCATCGCCGTCAGCCGCAGCCACACGCCCTCGTGGATGCCGCGCTTCGCCGAGCTGCTCGAAGGCACGCTGGTGCACTCGGGCAGCGTCGGCAACAAGGTGGCGCTCTTGCTGCTCGGCCAGGCCGATCTCTACGCGCACCGCCGCGGTCTCAACGAGTGGGACACCTGCGCGCCCGAGGTCGTCGCGCGCGCGCTGGGCTGGAGCGTCTCGCGCCTGCGCGGCGAGGACCAGCGCTACAACCGCCCCGACCCGCGCGTCGAGGAGTTCGTCTGCTGCCGCCCCGCCGACCGCGAACGCGTGCTGCGCGGCCTGCGCGAGTCGGGCGCGGTGGTCGCGGGTTGAGGCCGCCGCTCAGCGCGGGGCGAGTTGCAGGCCGACCGACTCGTAGAGCTTGGTCACGCGCGGCTCGACCGCCTGCGAGGTCAGGACCAGCTTGGAGTCCTTGGGCGCGACGGCGTGGATCTTGATCTGCAGGCACTCGTAGCAGATCACCAGGTCGACCACCTCGCCGTCGCGCACCGCGCGCACACCGTGGCGCGGGTTGAAGCAGCCGGCCACCCGCCCGTCGCTCTCGACGATGCCCTGGAACAGGAGCAGCGTCAGCTTCTCGCGCTGTTCGCGCGTGGTCAGCGGCGCGTGGCCCAGGATCTCGTAGCCGTGGAACTCGCGCTCGACGGGCAGGCCCGGCGTCCCCGGGGCGTGCTCTTCCAGCGGCACGGGGTTCAGCGTCAGGAGATCGACGCTCTCCGGCGAACGCAGCACGCGGATCACGGCCTGGGGCAGCTTGTCGTCGATCGTCTTGCGAAAGGCGACGCAGCCGAGGATCACGGCCCCCACGACCACGATCGCGATCAGGATCGACTTCATCAGTTTCCTCGTGCTCACGGCTGCGCGTCCCTCGCGCAGCGCTGCAGCGTACGGCGCGCGCGCGGAGTTCGAGCTTTCGACCGCGAATGTCGCGGACGGCCCCGGTTCAGTCCTTCTCCCGGCCGGGCAGCCCGAGGATGAAACCCTCCCAGGCCTTGGTGATCTCGGCCAGGTCGACGTCCTTGAAGGCCGCTTCGAGCGCCTCGTTGCGCGCCTCGTAGCCCGCCTTGCCGCGCGCACCGCGGTCCTCGGCGTCCATCCCGGCGGTCTTGGCCTGGTAGTTGGCCTTCAGCGTGTCGAAGTAGGTCGGCAGGATCTTGGCCCACTCCGGCCGCTTGGCGACGACCTCCGACTTGCGCAGGAAGTAGACCATCGACCAGCCCTGGGCGTAGCAGATGTGGACGATGTCGCGCTCGTAGTAGGCCGGCTGCTCGAAGCGCAGGATCTTCTCCCAGTCGATGTCGCGCTCGAGCGCGATCGTCTCCTTGATCAGGTCGATGCGCCAGGGCATCACGCCGATCTGCTTCAGCTTGCCGTCCTTGATCTGCGCGCCCGAGAAGTAGTCGCCGTGACCCTCGTCGAACCACGAGTGCGGCGGCAGCTCGCCGGTCGAGTAGTAGATGTACTGGTGGAAGGCCTCGTGGTAGAGCGCGATGAAGGTGTCGACGTCGGCCTTTTGCCCGCCCTTCTGCTCGACGTTGACCGCGTCGTAGAGCACCAGCTCCTCGTCCGCCGCGTTCCAGTAGCCGGCCGTGTTCTCGCGGCCGCCGTAGCTGTGGTACTCCTGCTTCGACTTGCAGACGCGCACGGCCGAGACGGTCTCGACCGGATTGGAGGGCGGGAAGAGCTTGACGTACTCCTTGCGCAGCGTCTCGAGGTCGCGGCAGATCTTGTCGACCAGCTTCTTGTCCGGCGTGTCGTAGATGACGATGAAGTTCTCGGTGTCCTCGGCCTTCCAGCCGCGCACCAGGTCCATGCGCACCTTGATGCGGAAGTCGACGGCCTTGAGCCCCTTGCGCGCGTAGAAGGTCTTGAGCTTCTCGGCGCTCTTCTCCTCGGGCTCGGAGATGTCGACGCTCTCCGCCATGTTGCGCCAGATCTTCGCCTGCTCCTTGAGATCGGCTTCGTGGCACTTGCCGAGGATCGAGAGCGAGCGCTTGCCGTTGTCGTAGACCAGCATCCAGGCCGTCGCGCCGCCGGGCGTCTTCTTGAACAGCGAGTACTCGCGCACCTTGTAGCCGGCGCGCTCCTTGCCCTCGATCGGTTGTCCGAGCGTCCACCCGCGCCAGTCTGGGTTCTTGACCACCCAGCGCTCGATCGAGTCGATCGGGCTGCCGTTGTCCTCGCCCTCCTCGGGTTGCGCGCTGCCGCCCTCGGCCGGACCGGCGGGCGCGCCGCCACCGCTGCTGGCCTTGCGCGGCGGCGCCTTCTCGACCAGCACGAACTGCAACAGCGGCCGGATGGCGCGCTTGATCTTGGGGTCGGCCGGCGGCTTCTCGGCGAAGGAGAGCACGATGTGCTCCTCGGTCGGCGGAATCGGGATCTCCTCGTAGGTCTTGGCGCGCTCGAACACCAACCCGAGTTCGGGCCGCTTCTCCTTGGCGTAGCCCTGGGCCTGGGCACCGAGCGCGAGCAGCACGGCCGCCAGCGCGCAGAAGACGCACGCGACGATCCGGCGGCGCGGACCCGCGGAAGGGAGGAGGAGGCGGTGGAGCGCGGCAAGCATGCCGACGTTTGTATCCGCGCTGCCGCCGGACCGGCAAGGCGGATTCAGTCCGGCCGGCCGGTCAGCTCGTCGATGGCCGCGCGCAGCGCCCGTCCCAGGCGCGGGTCGACGCGCAGCTCGAGCTCCGCGACCAGGCGGCGCGCGTTCTCCAGCGTGCGCTCGCGACCGCCGTTGAACCTGGACCACACGTCCTGACCGGGCCCGGCCGCGGCCAGATCGGCCACGAGGCAGCGCAGGTTGTGCAGCTTGTCGGCCGCCTTGACCGCCGCCGCGGCCGGCGACATGCCGCGCACCTTGCGGATGCCGTCCAGCTTGCGTGTCTCCCAGTCCTGGCGCTTGTCCTCGGTCAGCTCGGCGACGATCGCGGCCACCTGCGCGCCGAACTCGCGCTCGACGCGCGGCAGGTCCCAGCCCGCGCAGTCCTCGACGACGTCGTGCAGGATGCCGGCCGCGATCAGCGTCTCGTCGCAGCCGAGCTGCGCCAGGATCAGCGCCACGTGCACCGGATGCGTGAAGTACGCGACCTCGCCCAAGCCCTTGCGCCGTTGGCCGTGGTGCGCGTCGTGCGCCGCGCGCAGCGCCAGCTCGATGCGCGGCGAGAACATCAGATCGAGACCTTGAGCGGCTTCATCGCCAAGGCCCCCGAGAGCATCGAGACCACGACGAAGACCAGGAGCACTCCGCCGGGCCCGCCCGGCAGCCAGCCCAGCTCGGACTCGGGCAGCTCGGTGACGATGCTGGCGAAGGGCTCGTCGGAGCCGAAGCCGGGCTCGACCGGCCACAGAAGCGCCGACCAGAAGCCGCTGCCGCGTTCGGGCTGCATGCGGCGCGCGGGCGCGCCGGCGGCGAAGCGCTTGGTCGCGCGCGTGCCGTCGGCCAGCGCGACGACCAGCTCGTGCTCGCCCGCGGCGCGCACGACGATCTCCTGCCAGGCCGCACCCTCGTGCACCGAGCGCACCAGCGGCGAGAGCGCCTCGACGCCCGCGGGCAGCTCGAGCGCCAGCCCGCCGGCCGCCGCGGCGTGCGCGCTGTCCAGCCGCACGGCGATCAGCGCGCCGCCGCCGGCCAGCGTGCGCTGCCCCGCCGGCGTCAGGGCGGCACCGTCGTAGCCGTAGCGCACGACGAACTGCGCCAGCACCAGCGCGAAGGGCAGCGCGAGCGGCACCAAGGGCAGCAGGTTCAGCCCGAGGTACTGCAGGTTGCAGCGCAAGACGCGCCCGATCGCCTTCGAGGCCACCGGCAGGTCGTCCTGGTAGATGCGGATCTCGATCAGGTGCCCGGCGATGCGCTGTTTGACGGCCTTGATGCGCCGCTGGGCCGAGACGTGCTTGAACACGTACAGCGCGAACACGCCGAACACGGCGCTGCCGAGCACCAGCGCCCAGGGCCGGCCGAGCTGGTCGAAGGGCCAGAGCAGGACGTCGAACAGCCAGGTGGTGAGGGAGTTGACCGCGTTCATGCGCGAGGGCCGGTGCCCGGAGCGTTGATCATGGCATGCGGCGCGCGCGGCGATCCACATTGGCCACCTTGGCCACCTTGGCCACCTTGGCCACCTTGGCCACATCGGCCACCCTGGCCACCTTCCGCGGCCTGCTCGCGGGCACTCAGCTGATGTAGCCCAGGCCGCGCAGCTTCTCGGTCAGCTCGGCGTCCGACTTGGCGCCCTCGAACTGCGCCACCTCGCGCTCGAGCACGTGCTGGATGAACTCCTCGTGCGAGGCGTAGCCCGCGACCTGCGCGATCTTCTTGACGCGCTCCAGGAGCTGCTTGTCGACCTTGATCTTGTTGCTGCTTCCGAACATGGCGTTTCCTGCTGCGCATCTTAGCGCAGGACACGGCGACCGGTCAGCTCGGGCGGGATCGGCAGGCCGTAGCGTGCCAGGATCTCGACCGTCAGGTCCTCGAGGCGGAACGAGCCCGCGCCGACCTGGCCGGTGGTCATCAGCACGCCCGGCACGACCTCGGGCGCCATCAGGTGGCTGCCGTTGAAGCTGCCCTCGAGGTTGTCCTCCAACACATGTTGCGGGATGCGGCCCAGCGAGGAGGCGTCGGAGTTGTCGTACTCGGCCGCGAAACCGAGGATCAGGTCCGGAGCCTCGTCGACGCGCGCCCCGCGGTACACGCGGCGCGCCTGGTCGACCCGCAGCAGCACGCGGGCACCCGTCTTGGGGTCGACCACGGCCTCGAGCTTGCGCACGAGTTCCGACAACAGCGCGTCGGCCTCGGCGCCGCGCGCGACGATGCCGCTCTCGTCGAGCGCCGTCGTGTGCGCGACGTCCTGCTCGCGGCCCTTGAGATTCAGGTACAGACCGTTGAACCCGACTCCGTAGGCGCGCGTGCGCGTCCAGTCGACCGGCGACTCGCCGGCGGGCGGCACGAACAGGTTGACCTTGTGGTACTCCGGGTCGTCGCGCGCCTTCTCGCGCTCGAAGCCGTCGCGCAGCACCAGGTAGCCGTTCTCGAGCAACCAGGTGTTGAGCGAGAAACGCCGCGAGTACGAGGCGAAACCGTGATCGCTCATCACGATCAGGAGTGCCTCGGCCGGCAGGCGCTGGCGCAGCCGCCCGATCACGGGGTCCATGCGCAGGTACAGGTCGTGGATCACCTCGCGCCACTTGCTGCCGTCGCGCCCCGACCACTGCGAGGAGTCCGTGGCCGCGAAGATCGCGTCGTGCGCAGGATGCGTCGGATCGGAGTGGCGCCAGACCATGTGGCTGCACAGGTCGACGCCCGAGAAGTAGAAGAAGCCCAGCCCACCTTCTTCGCGGCGCAGGAAGCGCTCGAGCGCCAGGTCGAACAGGCGCAGGCCCTCGTCGTGCACCAGGTCGGCCTGGTTCAGGAACTCGACGTCGCCCAGCATGCGCTCCTTGAGCGCGTTGACGTCCTCGGGCATGCCCTGCGTGTAGTACGGGCCGATCTCCTCGGCGACCTGCGCCGAGGCCGCGGTCGGCGCCGAGATCGGCGTCACCGGATCGACGGGGTCGATGTTGACCGGCGAGACGTAGAGCTCCACGTAGGGCTCGACGCTGCGCAGGTAGAAGCGCACCTCGCCCCAGACCGAGGCCAGCTCGACCTCCGGGCCCGGCAGCTCGAGCGGGAACTCGACGCGCACGAACTCGCTCCACGCCCCGGGCGCGAGCACCAGCGTGCGTTCGGCGATCTCGAGCACCAGCCCGCCGACCTTCTTGCCCTGGAACTCGGCGCCGCGATCGACGGTCAGGCGCAGCGGGACCGTGACGCGCTCGCGCTTGGCTTGCTGCTGGAAGGGGTTCTCGGGGCCGGCGAGCTCGGTGTCGATGCGCCCGTCCTCGTACTCCTTGAGCGCCACCACGCGGTCCGCCGCGAGGCGACTCTGCAAGCGCGGAGAGGTGGTGTAGAGCTTCGATTCGCCGTAGGCCGAGTCGATCGCGGGCGTCATCATCCCGGAGAAGGACCAGCCGTCGGAGGGCTCGACCGGGAAGTTGGCCGGCATGCGCCAGATGTCCGCCGGCACGCCGGCGTCGGCGAGGCGCGTCCAGAAGGCGACGCCGCTGCGATTGGACTCGCTCGTGCCGCCCAGCGGGAGCTGCGCGTCGCCCCACAGCTCGATCGCGCTCTCCGGCGTGCCCGGTTTGACCGTCGACGGTGCGGGCGCGCGCGTGGCCGGGTCGCGGTGGATGAAATCGAAGATGCCGTGGCCGCCCGGATCGAGCCCGGTGATGAAGTTCGACCAGGCGACCGGCGACTGCGGCGGCGTCGAGGTGCCGAGCGCGTGCAGCCCGCCCCGCTTGATCAGCCACTGGAAGTTCTGCGTGCGCTCCGGGTAGCGCGCGATCACGTCGCGCAGGAGGTCCGGGTCCATGCCGTCGATGCCCAGCACGAGCGTGCGCGGGTGCGTGGTCTCGACGGGGACCGCCGCGGTCTTCGCGTCGCGACGCGACGGGATCGCGGGCACCAGGAAGGCGGCCAGCACGGCCATCGCCGGCCAGACGGTCCAGCGCGGCAACCTCACGCGAGCTCCTCGTACGACGTCATCGTGGGCAGCACAGGATGCGCCGGGTACATCGGCAGGTCGAGGGAGGAGCTGTAGATCCGGGGGGCCCGGGGCCCGGATCCCGGCCGGCCGCCGCGCGGCGGGTTCAGGGCGCGGAAACGGCCCCCGGCTCGTCCACGCGGTCCGCGGCCGGACGCCCGGCGCCGCGGCGCTCGTCGGGGGCCGCGAACAGCGCCCGGCCCTGCATGTGGGGCGGCACGGCGACGCCGAACAGGTCGAGCACCGTGGGCGCGATGTCGACCAGCGCCGGGCGCTCGACCGCCAGCGGCCGGTTGCTCCAGAAGACGCCGGGCACCAGGCGCGGGTCGACGCAGTGGTCGCCCGACCACGAGCGCGTGTTGTCGGTGAAGACCTCGCGCGTCACCGCGCCGGTCGCGCAGTCCCAGGAGTGGCGGAAGCCGCGGTGATAGCCGATCAACAGCTCCGGTGCGGCGTCGGCGTAGGGGCCGTCGTGGAGCTCCTGGGTCAGGAACACCTCGCGGATCACCGCCTCGCCGGTGGCCGGGTCGCGCAGCGCCTCGAGCTTGGCCTTCAGCTCGCGGCACAGGGCGGCGAGTTCCGGCCCGGGCTCGACCTGGCCGTCGCGCTCGCGCCCCTTGCGGTTGATGAACAGGCCGGTCAGGCCGAGCGTGAAGGCCCGGGTGCGGCTCCAGTCGACGTGCTCGAACCAGTCGGCGGAGGTCTCGTGGCCCTCCTTGAGGAACAGGTAGCCGTGCGCGCGCAACCAGCTGTTGAGGTTGACGCCGCGGCGGAAGTTCGTGAAGCCGTGGTCGGAGATCACCATCAGCACCGTGTCGCGCTCGTCCGCGAGGCGCGTGCGCACCTCGCCGATCAGCGTGTCCATGCGCGCGTAGGTCTCGGGGATCACGTTCCTCCAGCGCTCGAGCTCCTTGCCCGCGTTGGCCGGGTGCGACGGATCGAGCGTGCGCCAGAACATGTGGCTGATGCGGTCGCTGGTGTCGAACACGCAAGTCACGAAGCCGCGGCGCGTCTTGTCGAGCGCGTCCCACAGCTGGCGCCGGCGCTCCTCGAAGATCAGCCAGGACTGCTCGAGGAAGGCCTGCTCGTCGATCACGCGCTCGTTGAGCGCCCAGGTGTCCTCGGCCAGGCCCAGCGTCGCGAAGGGTCCCAGCGTCTTCGCCAGGTAGATCGAATACACGAAGGGGTGGCTGATCGGCATCGCGGGCTTGGCCGGGTCGATCTGCACCGCGGTGGCGTACAACTCGAGGTCCGTGCCGTCCCAGGCCTGCACGTAGAAGCGCACGATGCCGACCAGGCCGCCCGCGAAATGCGCGCGCATCCAGGGCGTGTACTCGCGCACGCCGACCTCGACCGTGTCCTCGCCCAGCGTCAGCGTGAAGCGCTGCGTGCCCGCGGTCGGCACGAGCAGCGTGAAGGGCGAGCGCAGCGCATGGCCGTCGGCGCCGCGCGGCCCGAGCAGGTTCGACTCGACGCGGCCGGAGCGGATCACGACCTGGAACTGCTGGCCGCCGATGCGCACGCCCGCTCCACCGCGGGGTCGCTCGCGCGTCGAATAGAACGAGAACGTCCCCTGCGTGCCCTGCAGGTCGGGCACGCACATGCCGCTGAGCAGCGTGCCGTGCTTGAACTCCTGCGGCGGGAAGGTGATCGGCACGCGCAGGATGCTCGACCAGACGCGCTTCTCGCCCAGCAGCTTCCAGAACGGCTGGCCCTGCTGCAGCAGGCGGAACACCGCGCGCGTGCCGATCGGCACCTTCGCGAAGCCGAGGTTGAGCGTGCGCGCCTGGGTGTGCGTGTCGCTCGACGAGAGCACCGGCGCGTAGGAGCAGGGATCGCGCGTCAGGAAGTCGTAGATGTTGTGGCGCGAGGCGTCGACGCCCGTCGCGAAGGTCGACCAGGCGACCGGCGAGATCGAAGGGCAGGAGGTGGCGAGCTCGTGGAAGCAACCCGACTGCGCCAGCGCATCCAGGTGCGGCATGCGGCCCTCGGCCATGTAGCGCCGCGCCAGCCCCGGATCGAGGCCGTCGAGCCCGATGACGACCACGCGCTTGGCCTTCGACTGGCCGAGCTTGACCGGGAAGACGAAGCGGTACGCCGCCTTGAAGGGCCAGATCAGGATGATGCCGAAGGCCAGCAGGAAGGTGCCCAGCGTCACGAGCACGCCCCCCGCCACGGCGATGCCCGCACCGGGGCCGATGTAGGCCAGGGCCGGCGTGCCGAGCGCGGCCAGGGCGAGGCCGGCGAGCAGGGCGCGTGAGAGCGGGGCAGGGCGCATCGGTCGAATCCTCATCGGCGATCGCAAGCGCGCAGCTTACCCCGAGCCGGCGCGCGGCTCTCGCTTGCACTGCCCGATCGGCCCCGCTCCTTTCACATTCTCCTTTCAAGGCCCTCCCCTCCCCGGGTTGTGATGTCCCGCGGCGCGTTCCTGGCCGCGCCGCTCCATGACCGAGTTGCCTGCGCGACCGCGGCTGCTGACGCCCGCGGAGGATGCGCTCTTGAACCGGGATCCGGTGGACAGCGGCGGCCCCTCTGACGTGCACGCTCTCTTCGAGGCGGAGCGCGATCGGCTGTTCCGTTTCCTGTGGCGGCTCTCGGGCAACTCCAACGATGCCGAGGACCTGCTGCAGGAGACCTTCCTCACCGCATGGAGAAAGAAGGAGCGATTCGAAGGCCGCGACAGCGCCGGCGCCTACCTCAGGCGCACGGCGTTCCACGTCTACCTGAACACGCGGCGGCGCCGGCGCAAGAACGTCGGGCCGCCGGGCGACGAGGAGCTGACCATGGATAGCGCGGCGCACACCGCGGCCGAGTCCGAAGCGCGCGAGGAGCTGCGCACGCGCGTGCGCGATGCCGTCGCCGCGCTGCCCGACGGCACGCGCGAGGTGTTCGTGCTGTTCCGCTTCGAGGGGCTCTCGTGCGCCGAGATCGCGCGCCTGAGCGAGCTGACGCTCTCCGCCGTGGAGGGCCGCATCGAGCGCGCGACCAAGCTCGTCGCCGCGCGCCTGCGACCGCACTGGGAAGACATGCCCGAGGTCTGACCTTGAACGCCCCCACCTTCCACGATCGACTGCGCGACTACGTCAGCGGCCGCATGGAGCGCGCCGCGGCGGCCGAGTTCGCGCGCGAGCTGGCGGCCGATCCGGCGCGCGCCGCGCAGGAGCGCGAGTTCCGCGCCGTGTGGAGCGCGACCGAGATGCTCGGCACCCTCGTGCCGGTCAGCCGCACCACCTGGGAGGACGTCCTGGCGCGCGACGCGCGCCGGCGCAGCCGCACGCGCCGCGTCGCGGCCGCCGCCGCGCTGCTGCTCGCGCTCGGCGCCGCCGCGTACTGGATCAGCGTGCGACCGGGCGCGCCGGCGTCCGTGATCGTCGAGGCGATCCCGCTCGAGCGACCTTCGCGCGCGCCCGAGCACGAAGCCGTCCCGTCCGTGCTGGCGCACTACGCGCCGACGCCCGCGGATCCGGCGCAGGGCGTGCAGTGGTTGTCGGACCTGGCCGAGGCGCGTGCGGTCGCGCTGGCGGTCCATCGCCCGGTGCTGGTCTTCGGCTACTACCCGACCTGCCCCTGGTGCATCGCGCTGCGCCGCGACCAGTTCCGCGAAGCCGACTTCGTCGCCGCGGCCGTCGAATGCGTGCCCGTGGCGGTCGACTTGATGACGCTCGAAGAGAGCGAGGTCGTCGCCTGGCTCGAACGCGGCTACCCGTTGATCGAACTGCAGACCGCCCAGGGCGATGTCGTGGCCACGATGTCCGGTCCGCCGGGCACGCTCGACATCGACGCCACGCTGGCACGCGGCTTGGAACGCTGGCCTTCCGAACCGCCGGCCCTGGCGTGGAGCGCGGCGAACGAGTTGGCACGCAGCTTCGCGTCGTCGCTCAACTCCGAGAGCCAGGGCCGGCTTTCCGACGCGTGGCGCGGCTTCACCGAGCTCCAGCAGCGCGGACAGGGCTCGCTCTTCGAGTCCGCCGGCGCCGCAGGCTGCGACCGCATCGCGATCCTGGCCCACGACGAGCTGCTCGCCGCGCGCGAACTCGCACGACACGACATCGAAGGCGCACGCACCCGGCTCGCCGCCGCGGCACAGACCTGCGCCGGCACGCCCTTCGAGCACGACCTGCGCAGCGTGCTCTCCGCCCTCGAGCGCGGCCACGCCTTCCCCGAACTGCGCCCGCGGTGAGTACGGTGCCCGCGTACGGTGCCAGGCACTTCTTCACCATGTCGGACGCAGAACGAGCTGCGCTAGGTAGGCCTACGACAGGGTTTACTA
>Ga0315912_10000511_pt1 | contig 69578 bp, 56 predicted proteins | sample VfabasoilMG_FD_204469 | JGI IMG/M metagenome (GOLD analysis project Ga0315912, IMG submission 204469) | Garden soil microbial communities collected in Santa Monica, California, United States - V. faba soil | ecosystem: Environmental > Terrestrial > Soil > Garden | place: USA: California... | reverse complement strand
CGAGACCGAGTCGTATCGGGAATACGGTGAGCGTCGAGCAACGCAGCCATCGTGGCGTAGTGCCGTGCATAACCGGCTACGAACTTCCGGCACCGAGTACTAGAAGTCGGGCTCGGCCGCGACCGATGGGAAGAAGTGGCCGAGAGTGGCCATGGCGCGATCGAACTGGTCCATGTCTTGCGAATGGGGACCCGATTGGCGACCCAGGCCTTCGACGTAACCGGGATGTTGATCGAGCGGGTCTTCCAAGTAATAGATGAGGAACTCCCTCACCTGGGGGTCGGCCGTCTCCACGTGCACGAAACCGGAGTCCCCTTGCGTTCCCGACCGAAATACCACCGACGCGAGCACGACCGCGGGTGCTTCCGAACTGATGACCTTCCAACGGCTTTCGTTCATGGGTTCCGGGGATCGTCCGCAATGATACGAAAAAACCTGGACGCCGTCGTAGACACGAAGCCGGTGCCCGCGATTGGAAGGCTTGCCGCGTTGCCAGTCGGGTAGCCGGATCACGTCGAGCGTGAGGCAAAGGCCGGAAAAATCGGGCAGGATTGTCGCATCATGTCCATCACCCTCTATCACCACCCTTGGTCGCGTGCGTCGGGTACGGTCTGGGCGCTCGAGGAAGTCGGCGTCGACTATCGACTCGAGTTCGTCGACATGCCGAAGGGAGCCCACAAGTCGGCCGAGCTCCTGGCCCTCAATCCGATGGGCAAGCTTCCTATCTTACGAGATGGTGAATTGGTCGTGGCGGAGTCCGCAGCGGTCAATCTCTATCTCGCCGATCGCTATGCGATGGGTCGACTGGCCCCCGCATTCGATGATCCCGCTCGCGGTACGTATTTGCGCTGGGCGCTGTTCTCCCCATCGGTCGTCGAACCCGGGTCCATGGCGAAAGCCGCGGGCTGGGAGGTCAAGGAAGGGCAGGCGGGTTGGGGTAACTACGATGCGATGATCGCCACCATGGAATCTGCCATCGGCGAACGGAAGTTCTTGCTCGGCGACCAGTTCTCGATGGCGGACGTCATCTTCGGCGGAACACTTCGCTTCATGCTGAGCTTCAAGATGATCGAACCGCGTCCCGTCTTTGCGGCCTATGCCGAGCGGCTCGGTGAACGACCCGCACTGCAGCGCGCCAACGCGCGCAACGAAGCCGTTCGGAAGGAACACGGCATCCCCTGACAACGTCAGAGCCAAAAGCGCACGAGCACGACTTGGGAACCATTGCCGACGACCGTCAGCAAACGACCATTGGGTTGAATGCCCATGTCGAGCAATCTCCCTGTCCCCGAGCCGATCGTTTGCACGGAAACGCCGGTGGTGCCAAACGAACCATCGAGCACGCCCTGACGATCGAACTTGGCGACGAACACCGATAGGGTTCCGGTCTCCGTCGTGACGCCTGCGACGAGGATCCCGTCGTCGACGACGAGTCCTGCACCCGCACGGGTCTCTTGCGCGGTCTCGGTGGCGAGGAGAACGGTCGCCCCGTCCATACCAAAGCCCGTGAGGGGTCGACCGGCCAGCGTGAGGCCGGCCAGGGCCGCGACCGAGCCGAATGCCACCGGCGCCGATGGAGCGACCGATCCCACCACGAATACGGCGTCGTCGGTCGGCAGCACGTCACTGACCTCGAGCGGATCGAAATCCGGGATCACGATCCGAGCCGCGTTTTCACCGATGTCCGGGTCCACGACACCCCACGTCGCATCGACCGTTCCGGTGCCGCGGAGTCGCATCACGGTCCAGTCTGCCCCCGCCGCAAGCACACTTTCACTGGCATCGACGGCATACACGTTGGGCTCCAGCGCAAATACATTGGCCGAGCTCGCCCAATCGGGATCGGTCGTCCCGGTCGCGAGCCTCCGCAAGATGTCGCGATTGCCCCCGCCACCATCGGTCAACAAGATCCGTTCGTCGGGCTGGGCTTGCGGCACCCCCAGGCTCGCGATCTGGCTGGCACCGGTTCCGAGCGAAACCCATCCGCTCGTCCCCACGTCGGGGTCCGGCTCGCCTGCGGCGTTGAACAGGATGAGTCCACGATCGAAGTTGAACGTGGACGAGCTGCCAAACTGCGCGGAAAAGGTCGCGCGACCGCTCGGTGACACCGTGAACCCAAACCAGCGATTTTCGTCACCCCCGACCGGGGCCGATCGAAACCCAAGACCATTCGAACCATAGTCGGTGTCGAGATTGCCGTTCGCGAAGAACCGCGAGACATAGGCCGCGTCCTGGTCGGAGTATGCCCCAGCGACCACGGAACCATCGCCGAGCACGCGGGCTCCGAGCACGACGACCGAGGGATCGACGAAGCCCGGATTGGCCACGCCGTTGAAGCCGAACGTGAGATCGATCGTTCCGGGGGGCTCCGCATTGGGATCGACCCCGCCCGTCGTCCCGTCCGTATCCCCGGTCGATGCCCCGTCGAGGCTCGTTTCCTCCGCGGCGCCGCTCGTCGAGTCCACGGCGGTGCTCGTCTCGGTCTCGGTGCGGGGGGTCTCGGTCGAATCCGACGTCGCAGCGGTTCCCGTCGTGCTCAGCGGGCCCGTCGATCCTTCGTCCGCGACGAGCGGATCTTCCGGGTTGAAACATGCCGCGGTCAGGAGCAACGCAATGGACAGCCAGATGCGCGAACGCTGCATAGGACAGAAATAACACGCCACACACCGTCACGACCAACCAGACGGGGGAGTGGTTCGACTCGCCAGCAGCCCTCTTGCAGTCGATATCAGCGCGCGACTCGGGTCGACTCGGTCGAACTCGTGGCGTGCTCTCCAGGAGACTACGGTTGCTCGACCCGGAACACGTAGGGGTCGAGTATGTACCCGGCGATTCCCACCTCTGAACTCGAGAACGCGTCGTAGCCCCCCCCCGAGTTGTCGTCGACCCGAAGGTAGTACGTGCCGGCGGTGGCCACCGGAAATGTGAACGGTCCGAACGAGAAGCCGGAAAATGTCCCCGCGCTCCCGATGGGGCTCAGAGTGGCCGTGAATGGGGTGAATCGAATCGTGGTGTCCAGGGGGCGACCGCTCGCAAGAGTGATAGTGGTCGTGCCGGCCGCGAGTTCGAGTCGATACCAATCGTCCTCGACCTCGGCCGGGTCGCCCGAGACGAACGGGATGATGAGCTGTGCCGTGATGTCTGTGCCGAGTGGGATCGGCGCGGCTTGTTCGAAACGATCGTTCGGCTCTTGGGCGTCGTTCTCGGGGATCATCGTGTAGCGAAGTTCGGCTCGGCCGACACTGCCGCCATCGCCCTGCGAAAACTGAATGAGCGTCGTGGTCCCCGAACCAACGGTCGCGTAGACCGAACCGGTGATGCCCCGTCCGAAACTCTGGGTGCCGATGGGATCGAAGCCGTCCGCAGCGAGGAGGGTGACTCTCGCGTTCAGGGTGGTCTCCTGTTCCATGGTCAACGCAAACACGTGGGCTCGGCCGTCATCGGGGGCTTGGACCGAGAACCAGTCCTCGTCGTTGTCGGTGAGGTAAATGCTCGCCTGCGGCGTCAGCGGTATCGGTGTCTCTCGAAGGTCGTTCGGGGGCTCCGAACCGTCATCCGGTTCGAAATAGTCGGACGACGGGGGATCTCCGGTCGTGCCAGAGGATTCGTCACCACCATCGCTCGTGTCCAAACCGCTGGAGGAGGTCGAGGTCTCGCTACCGTCGAACGGTTCGGTCGTCCCCGATTCGCCCTCGGCTCCCGTAGGTCCTTCGTCTTCGGAGGTGCGCGTGTCCGTCGTTCCGCCGTCACCATCGGGATCGCCGTCGCCATCGGGGTCGCCGTCGCCATCGGGGTCGCCGTCGGGATCGGTCATGGAGCCGGCCGCCCCATCGTTCTCCGGAACGATGTTTCCGTCCTCGTCGAGGACATCCTTGGTCAACAACGTGCTCGCGCATTCTCCACTATTGGCGCAGACCTGAGTGTCCGTGCACTCCCGATCCTCCATGCAAGGATCTCGGCACTCGTCGTCGATGCCACAGGCCTGAAGGCCGGGACACTCTTTATCCATCATGCACGGGACCTCGTCGGGAAGCTGGCAAACGTTCATGCCGGCGGCCGAACCGTGGACGCAACGTTGGTCCCCGTCGCAGTCGCGGTCTTCGGTGCAAGCCTCGTGGCAGCGTTCGAATGCACAGACGAGCGGATCTTCGCAATCGGAGTTGATCGAGCAACCCTGACCCAGGATGGCGGCTCGGAGCTTTTCCGACGTGCTGTCGTTGCAGCCGGCCACGGCATGTGCAACGAACAGCGTCGCGACGAACCGTCGCCCGGCTTGCCAATTTGATGAAGATGCGTTCATTTCGATCGATCCCTTGAGCGGAACGGACTACCCGATTGGCGTGGCCTTCACAACCCCGCGAGCCCCGTACACCCCATGGTCGACCTCACCCATGACATGGTCGACCTCGGTGAGGTGCAGTGAATCCAATGCAGATCTAGTACTAGTCCACCGGAATCCCGCAGACGGCGGCTTTGCCCGTCGTACACTTGTTTCCGTTCGGTCCGTATTCGGACTCCCCGAGATACTCTTCTCCCACGTTGCACTTGCCATTGCAGAACGGTGCAGTTCCTCGAATGATGACCTCGGACGTTTTGCAGCATTTGGCCTTGGTCCCGGTCGTGCAGGTCTTGCCGTCGCCTTTTTTATCGGTATCCACGAGGGTGTACCCGACATCGCACTTGCCATTGCAGAACGGCGCTTTACCGAACCATAAGCACACTCCCGCCATTTCCATTGCCGCCATGGCAACGTCATCGCTCTCCTCGAGCTCGGCTTCGAGCAGGGATGGCTCGTCGAAAAACGTCGGCCCGAGGTCCGCCGGTCGATGTTCAGCGGCGACGATCGCGGGCATGAGGGGAGCGGGGGCGGCGACCACAATGTTCGTCGATGCAAGGAGCATCGCCAGTGGAGCGAGGATTAGAGCAGCGCGGAGGTAGACGGTGTGCATGATGGATTCCTTGTCGGTTCCGTTCACCTTCCATTGTGGGTGAGGGCGAAGGCGATGACGCTTGAACTGCCGTGCTCGCGAATATTCTGGTCGCGTCGAAGTCGGATGCGCTGGCCCGTTGCGCGTGACCTTGGGCGAGGTCACCACCCACGCGTCGGGGGAGGCCCCTCGAGGTTCAGCTTCGGCGCTCGGGATCCCGCGGCTCGTTGCTCGGGATCCGCTCGTCGTGGATGCAATCGAGAGCGTGCCCTCGCGGTCCTCGGCGGCGTCTGAGGAAGTCAGACGCAGGATGGAGCGGCGAGACGAGCTTCGACGCCGCTCGTCATTCGCGAATGAAGGTTACATCGTCGAAGGCGAAGCTGAGCACTGTATCTTGTGCCGTTCCATCGGGGGTGGCCATCAGCCAATGTATGGCAATGATTCGGCTCGGATCGAATCGATCGGTCCCGTTGAGCTGTGTCATTTGCTCGAATCGGGCGGTATATTGCACCCAATCGGGTGAGAGTTCGAAGAGTATCCCGTGATACCGGTAGCAATCGGTCTCGCATTCACCCCCTTCGACGACGGGCAATTGAGCCGGGACGACGACTTCCAATCGCATCAAGCCGGCCCCTTGGGCAAGGAAGGTGACCCCGGCGAAGTCACTGGCGTCGACGGAGCAGTTCAACGTGGGGGTGGCATTGTTGAGCGAACACTCCACCGCAAAGCCACTCGCGGGATCGGTGACCTGTAGCCCCGAGGAACGTTGCACGGCAGCGTATCCCCCTCCCGAATCCGTCCGTGCCGAAGGGGCGAAGGCACCCAAACTCGGATCGAACGTCGCCGCCGAGACGTCTCCGAAGCTGAAGCTATACCAATAGCCCGTCGTTCCGTACGGTGTATAGAAGACCGCATCTCCGGTCTCGAAGTCATCGATGCGGGGGTCGGAAACCCTCGGGACGACCGTGCATGACACCGGAGCGTCGGTCGTGGATCCATCGGTCGCTTGGGCGAGCGTTTCGGACGCGCCTGCACTCAAGGTGGACGAAGTTCCGTCGGTGCCTGTCGGTCCTCCGGTGGCATCGCTCATCGCGTCACCTTCCGAGAGCGATGAAACGGTCGCCGTGCCCGAATTCGTTGGGCCCGAGTTCATCGCATCCATGCTGGAGATGCTCGAGACGCTCGCGCTGTCGGACTGCGCATCCGTGTTGCGGTTCGACGTCTCGGCCGAGGATTCGTCGTTGTTCCCCAGCGTATATGCGGAGTCTGCCCGTTCTGGATCGAAGCACCCCACCACCGCCATGCCAAGGACGCCACTCGCCAAACCCACCCATGGACCCCTGGAACCGGCCATGACCGCAGCCTACCATGACGAAACCCGGAGGTGTGACCGGCCTGCTGGCAGCTCCGGCGCTCGCCACCTCGGCGTAGTCGGCATCGAAGACATCATGCACAAGCACGCAGCTCGCTCGAGCGGCGAGAGTCGCTCGAGCGCAAACATGAGGGCGTGCGAAAGTTTCTCCGCACGTGCGAGTGGATCAAAGTTCGGGCGGCTCGGGCCGATCATCGACGGGCGCACTGGTCGAATCGGCACCCATACCGCTCTCGAGCGCCTTCGGCAGATCGGTCCAGCCGCAACATTCGACCCCATAAGCAATGCTCCGTGCCCTTTCTTCGTCCAATTCCTCCAGGCTGGGGAGCCCTGCGGTCGGCAGACAGATTCCGGGAAGGTGATCGCAAGTCGAGGTCGTCGTGAAGCCTCTGTCTTGGCACTGACATTGCCCACGGGCGCAGACGAAACCTCGTGCGTCCGGACGGGTGACCCCGCATTCGAAGTCGAAGGTACAACTCTCCCCCGCGGCCACATCCCCGTATTGGGTGGACACCGAACATGACATTTCCGCCTCGCACAACTGCCAGAGGGTGCTTTCGGACTCACAAACGCTGCCGTCGCATAGCGTCGGGTCGATGTTCGCCAAGCAGCTGAACATATCGCGGGTCTCCACCGCGCAGGGATGCGTCTGCACGATGTCCAAACACCATGCAAGACAACTCGTATCCTCGAAGTCGCAGGCTTCGCCGACCTCGCAATACGCACTGCAGATCTCGCCCGCCAAGCGCGGGTCGTTTCCGTTCTCCGCGTCACCGTCTCCCTCGACCCGCGGCATGGTCTCCGCGTCTTCTTCGGGGGTCGCCATCGTGCCCGAGGTCGAATCGACGCCATCCGTCGAATCGACGCCATCGTCCGTCGAATCGATACCCCCGAGATCGACATCGCCAAAACACGCGGTCAGCGTGGCGAAAGAGACGAGCACGAACACACTGCGCAAACGATTGGGATGAGTCATCAATCCTTTGTCGTGTCCAGGGAGGGACGAGTTTGGCCAATCATCGGACACGATCGGGCGATTCGATCCGCGACCGGTGAGCTCGTCGATTGCGCGAGGAATGCCTTCGCCTCACCGCGGGCCTGTGGGGCTTTGCCCAAAGCGCACAGGGCTTCGATGCGCAATGCCGCTCGGACGTCAGCCAATGCACTGTCTGGAAACTCGCGAAGGTGGTCCTGTGTGGATCGCAAGGCTTCCTCCGGTCGACCCCAAGCCAACGCGCGTGCAGCCTCCTCGAGCAAGTGGTTGTGGCGTGCCAAAGAGGGCAGCGAACTCGCGGGCCCCAACCCCGTTCGGCGCCACGACGCGCGGGACCCAATAACGACCTTCGAGCCGAAGCTCCGATCGCGTCCAGCCGACCCCTACGGCGCCCTGAAACCCTGGTTCGAGCGCACCAAACATCCCGAACTCACCCAAGACGGCCAAGCCCATGAAAGGATCAGGTTTTGCGACCGTTCGCATGGCGGGCTCGTCCGCGATGGCGGGAGAACGGGAGGCGACTTCCATCGCAGGGGCTTGGACCGCGACCTCTGGCGCAGAGCCTCCTGCTGCGCGCGCGTTGGGTCGTGCGAGGGCAGGGGATGGGGTCGCGGTGCGATCCGGAATCGCGGTCGCCCGGGCCTCGTCCTCGAGCTCGCTCGAACGAGGGGATCTCGCGAGCAGGCTCGCGTCGTAAGTGGACGAGAGGCCCGGCTCGAGCGCGACGGCCACGACCAGAGCCGTGCTCTCGGCCACATCGGCGCAGGTCGACGCGACGACCGATCGTTCATCGATCGCCGCTTGGAACCGAGTGACGAGCGACAACCGATATCCGCCATCGACGGGTTGCACCTCGGCGGTGATCGACGCCGTTCCGTTTCCTTGGGGTGGGCCGGACAGTAGCGCTGTGATCCGGGCTCGAATTGCATCCGCACTCGGGCACTCGTTCGGGGCCGACCACTCGAGCTCGTAGTCCGACGGAGTCGCGTCGTTTCGCGGATGCGGTTCCGGTGTCGCCGGCACAACCTCCGTGACCGAGACGATGGCGACCAAGGTGAACCGCGCTCGACAAAGCATGGTCCTCGTCTTCGAACACCCGCTGCTGCACCAGGGGGCAGCGGTCCTCTGGGGAGTCAAATACGTGCGACGCACCGATGGGATATCAGCACGAATGAACCCATCGGGTTTCTTGAGATGCGGCTCGGTGTCGCGCTCCGAGCCGCCTACGCCTTGATCGATCTCACGAGGACAGGTCGTCGTCCAGCAGTCGTTCCATGGCCCGTTCCGCGAGCGCGGTAATCGTGAGCGCGGGGTTCCGGGCGCCGGTCGATCCCGGCACGTTCGATCCGTCGATGACGAAAAGGTTGCGATGCCCGAGAACGCGACCGTAGCTATCCGTGACGGAGGATGCTCCTCCGAGTGGATGAAACGTGGTCGGGAGGGTATTGGGCAGCGGCACCGGGCCAAAACTGCCGGGGTTCGCTTCGTTCAAAGCAGCGTGGATCGGAAGGATTCCGGCAAGCGCTGCATTGTTCGCGTCCGTGGGCCAATCGATGGTGATCTCGCCGGTCGCGGGATCGAGCCCCAACACACCTCGAGCGTCGGGGATCCCCATGCCGAGTGTGACCAATGCAAAGGTCTCACTACCGACGCCTCCCGCCGAAGCTTCCAGTAACGCTGGCCCCGTGGGTCCATCGACCGAAATACCAAATGGGGCAGGTCCCCCTGAGATCGCGCCGGTCGGTCCCACCCCAACCCGGAGCGCGAGCAGATCACCGTTTCCTCCCCATAACGTGCCCACGCCGGTACGCAACCGGGGCAACGATCCGTTGGCCTGGGCATCGAGCAACAGTTTGGTGGTACCGATCGAACCGGCGGCGAGGAAGAGCGACGTACAAATGAGCACCTCGGTCGCCACCGCGTTGCCTTCGTCGTCGAGATGGTCGACCACCACGGCATACCCCCCGTGCGTCGAAGCGATGTGGATGACCTCGCAAAGTGGTTCGACCGAGCAATACCCCGTGGCCTCGGCTTGGGCGAGGTAGTTGCGATCGACCGAGTTCTTCGCTCCACTGTTACAACCAAAGAGCGGATAGTCGCCCACGATCATGGCTGGAGCCACGTCGCCGCGCAATTCGGCGCGGACGATGTCGAAGTCGACGCCGCCGGGAAGCGCTTCGACAGCGAATCCAGCGTTCGCGAAGTGCTGAAACGCGGTTCGGGCAAACTGATACGTCTCCGTGGCCAGGATGTCGTCGGGAAGGGTGGCGGCCCCGAGAACGGATCGAGCGCGGGGAAAATAGATCCGATCCATCTCGTCATAGTCGACGTTCGGCAACGAGGCGAGGAACGCCTCGCGTGGGGGCTGGAGGAGCGTGCAACCGTAGATGAGCGATCCACCGCCAACGCCTGCGCCTTGATAGACATCGATCGTTGGCGCGCGAACGACATCGAGCACGCCCGTGAATCGCGGAACCGGAATGTTCAGACCTTCGATACCCGGACTGATGAGCGTGTCACGAAGCCACATACTGCGATGATCGGGCGCGCCCAAGGTCGCGAAGGTGTCGCCTTCGGGCGTGATATCCCATCGGCGCCCTCGCTCGAGCACCAGCGTCTCGATGCCGGCCTCCGCCAGTCGCAGGGCCGCCACGGCTCCACCGAAACCAGAACCGATGACGATGGCATCGGTCTTGCGGGCGCATCCACTCAAAAAGGAGCCCGATACGAGGACTCCAGAACCAGCTCCGACACCTTTCAGCAAGGTTCTACGTGAGACACTCAAGGCACATTCCCCCTAGGTTTGCACTTGGGCGAGACGGACCCAGACATCCGAACCGCTCGGATCGTTCGGACACTGCTCGCTTGGACGAAGTTTCAAGGGGGCTGCAATTCGCCATCGCCATCGCCATCGATAGTGATTCAGACGAGCGCGGTTTCGATCTGACGTCGGTCGGCGTTCATCGAATCAACGGTTTCAATTGCCATCGCTCACACCCCAACGAAACGCCATCGCTTCGATGGCAAGAAGCGTGTCTTCGAGGGATGCGCCGGCGAGCGGTTCGAGGCGAGCGAGGGCCTCCTGGCAGGGTCGGGTGCCAGCAAGATCGAAGGCGTGAAACACCAAGCGATCGAGATCTGCGGCACGGGCCGCCACGAACTGCAGCATCGCCATCAGCACCCGATCACCGCCGTAGGCCCCAGTCCCCCAGTGACCGGTATGCACCATCGCGGCTGCGCTGCCGGTTGCCATCGACGATTCATCGCGGGCGGCCGCGAATCCGGAGTACGCGGTCGTCGTGATGTCGAACAGCTGCGCGAGCGTGTATGGGCCAACCCCCCCGGGCGGGGCCTCGATGGCGAGGATGTTACTCGTCGTCGGAGGGTCGATGCGTCGGGTTGCGCGAAGGACCGCCGCGACCGGGGCGCGCCCGAACGCGTTGCCGTAGAGGCCGTGCGGCCGATCCTCGTCGAGGTTCACATCGGTCGCAACCGCCCCGCGCCGCTGCGCACCGCGGACGAGGACTGGGGTCGGGGACTCGTTCTCGCGAGTCAGCGGTGCGAGGCCGAGCTCGGGCTGCGCGACCAGCCGTTCGCGTACGCACGCGAGGACCGGGTGCTCGGCGACCTGCATCTCGTCTTGGGCGAACAGCGGACCGGCGTACGCGATGAACAGGCTCGAGTGCGCGAAATTGAGATGCCACTCGAGCGCATCGCCAGCTGGCGAGTCGTAGGCAAAGACATCGGGCCTGAGCTCGATCACCGTCCGCGTGGATGGGCGCGTGGCGAGCGGGAGGATCCGTGGTCCCCAACGAGAGACCGTCAGCTCGTCGTGGTGCTGGGTGCCGGGCGGGCACAGGTACTCGAACAACGCCTTCTTGTTGCGGTGTTTCCAACGCGGTCGATGAGCCGCGAACAGTTCATCGATCGCGAACGCGGAGCGACCGAGGAGCGCGAGAGTCATGCTCCGAACACTACACCCCCCCGTCTGATCGCCTGACGGGGGGAGCCATCGCTACATCTCTGGATGAGCGCTAGGGAGTGGTGCGATAACTTTCGGGTGGGCCAAAGTAGCTATCCAACATACCTCCCGTATCCACCACGAGTTTCTGGACGACGACCGTAGGATCGGAAGCCCACAGTTTGACCGTGTGCGTGCCGGCGGACGCCATCGAAAAAACGGCCGTCACGCGGTGGACGTTGTCGGCGACGCCGTTTTGCCACTGGGTGTTTTCTGGTCGAGCGCCTGTTGCGCTGGCCACGTTGATCATTGAGAGATCACCATCATCCATCGATAGTGCCATCATCAAATCATCCTGCGGCAACACGTTGAGCCGAGGCGAAAGATAGACATACACGGTGACGTCTCCCGTCGTGAACAGATGAAAGTCGTATTCTAGCCTGGCGCTGTCCGCAGTCGGTTCGACCCTCGGGGTGGTCACCGGGAATGGGGTCATCGCGTCGCCCGTTCGTCCAAGCTGGGGAATCAGGGTCCAGGTGAACGGCCCCGCGTCGATGGCACGGCTGAAGTGGCCTGCCTCCATGGCGATATATCCGTTGGCTTCGACGAATAGGCCCGCTTCTGGCGGGACGGGTGGTTTTTCGACGATCGTGACCAAATCCGTACTGACTTGATTGGTCGTATCGGAAACCCGAAGGGTGAGGTTCGTGGTCCCCTCGGGAACGGCGGTCCAATCATTGACCGAGAGGACAGCGCGCACCTGCTTGTTGACACCATCGATCGTGCCGGCCACGGAGGAAACCGTGAGCCACGCGACGGCTGGTTCGACCACGATTTCGTAGTCGAACGAGCCGCTGCCCTGATTGAACACTTCAATGTACTGGGTGGGCTGGGATTGGTACGGGCTGAAACCGGGTAGCTGCAATGGAGTGGCGGAATCTGGCCAATAACTCGTCGAGCCATCGACGGCTACACCCATTCCCGCCGCGGCCGGGACATCGACGGTCACGACGTCGGGATAGACGAAGTCCTCGACTGCCGAGTAGTTCGCTTCGGGTTGTTGCCAAGTCGAGTACCCGAGGTATGGCTGAGTCTGATATCCATTCCATTTTCCTCCGGAGATCGCCGTGTTGTACTGGTCCGCCAGGGCTCGACTCTGCGCAAAGCGGTCTTGAGCGATCGCAGCCTCGTCATTTGCGGACGCCCGTCCTTGCTGAGCATAGAGCGTACTTTTGAAGTTGGCGAGGCGCAGCTCGTACATCAGTGCCGACGCTCGAACCGGATACAGCACGAGCTGGAAGTAGGTATCTTGATACTCGGCGGGAACGGTTTCGCCGAGGCTGGAAGCGTCCGTCGCGAGCTGCTGCCACTCCGCCGTGACCCGCTCCATCTCCTGATAGTTCGTCAGGCTGAACGGGCTGCCCTCGCCACGCGTGTTTTCGTTGGTCAGCTCGGGCTTTCGGTCGGATTGAAGCAGCGAATAGCGGCGCATCACAGCTGCGATGGTCTCGCCGTATTCGTCTCCGAACTGCTGGGCCGCGAACGAACGTTCCCACTCTTCGAGTCGTTCCACCGGCCAGCGCTCCGGGTTCCAGGCGTAGTCCATGAAGAACTGGGTTGGCAATTCGTTCCCCTTCAAGTCGCCCACGTTGACCATCCAAATGCGATCGACGCCTCGATCGTACGATAGATGGAGCTGCTCCCAGATGTTCGGGACGAGGTTCGTGTCCACCCATTTGTAATTCCGCGGACCTCCCACGTAGTCGAAATGGTAGTAGAGTCCGTAGCCACCCTTCCGTGCCGGCTCCGCAGGATCGGGCAATCGTCGCATGTTGCCCCAGTTGTCGTCGGCCCAGATCACCGTCACATCTGCGGGAGCCCGCAGGCCTTCTTCCCACCAATCCAAGACCTCTTTGTAGAGCGTCCACACTTGTGGAATCTCCGTCGGAGGGGTACCGAACTCCTCTTCGATCATCGTGCGCTGAGCCGCGATGAAGTCGTTGACCAGCGGGATACCGTCGGCCGCCGGCAGGGCGACATCTCCGGGGCCGCGCATGCCGATCGTGATGATCCCTTCGAAGCCCTCACTGACCATCCGGTGGATGCCGTCCCGCCAGTAGCTCTCGACGGCGGCTTGGTTGGTGCGGTAGCTCCATTCGCCGTTGCCACCGTAGCTATCCGCCATCGGATTGCCGGACGCGTCGTTCTGAACGTCGCGATTCCACTCTTCGATTCCCCGCATCATCGGGGCTTCATGAGAGGTACCCATGACGATGCCGTATCGCGTGGCTTCCGCGTGGTTTTCCGGATCGTCTTCTGCAAACGCGCGCCCCCACACCGCCGGCCAGAGATAATTCGCCTTGAGGCGGAGCATGAGTTCGTACACCCTCGCGTACAAAGCTTTGCGAAATACGTAGCCCTCGCCAGGGAAGTAGGTCTCGTGCCAGCGTTGCAACGCCGGGTTCTCATCGTTGATGAAGATGCCCCGGTATTTGACGGCCGGCTCCCCTTGGGTATGAGCGCCAGCGAGCACGTACAAGGCTGCTTTGGTCTTCGGAGGTACATCCGCCCAGAAGTGCCAGGGCGATACCCCGATTTGAGCCGAGAGATCGTACACACCAAAGATGGTCCCCCGTTGATCACTTCCAACCACGACGAGTGCGGACTCCACCCCATCGAACGGATTCGCCACGGAGGTGATGACGAATGTTTCCCACTTGCCTTCGATGCCAGAGACATCCAGTTTCCCCGCGGCGATCAACCCATCGACGAGTGGGCTTTTGCCGATGGTCCCGACCACGACGGCCGTACCACCCGTCGGCATGGTCGCGACCACCTCGGGAGCGAGAGTCGTGACGTTGCCAATGTCCTGCGATAGATTCGTGACGGCGAGTTTTACCCCCTCGAAATCGGCCCGGTCGACGACGAGGGGTACACTCACGCCATTTGCGGACAACGCAAACGCGCCGTCCGACGGTGTGCTGGACACGTATACGCCTGGATCGTGCACTTCACCGCGGTTGGCCTTGTTGTGCCAGGCGTCTTCGCACAACGAGGTGAACCCCGCGCAATCGAGATCATTGCAGTCGAGGCGACCATCTTGGTCGTTGTCGATTCCGTCGTTGCACCGTGCTTCGCTGTCCTCGGGTTCGGGGTCCGGCAGTGGAGGACCCCCATCGGATTGGGTGCCCTCGGATTGGCCACCGTCGGAGCTCTCACTGCTTTGTGGGGTCTCCGAGTTGCCTCGACACCCCCAAATCATCAAACCCGTGAGCGCCAATGACATGAATCTGCAATGCATCGTCGTTCCCTCCTGCCTTCCCGTTCGAGTGACCGACCACACCCATGACCACCGCGCGTTTTCGGCCTTCGTTGGACCTCAGAAGCTAACACAGGCCGGGAAAACCAGGCCGCGTTTCGAACCGACGAGCCGAGACTCGTGCCCAACGGAACCGGTTCCCGCGCCTCCAGTAGGATGAACTTACGAAAAATACGGTAGCAGTTCACGCCCGGGAACGCCTGAGCGGATCTGCCCACGATCTCGAGCCGCTCGTGCGTCGGTTCGCCTCGTTGCGCCGGCATCGATGTCTCCATCCAATCGTCCTGGAGATCGGTAGGTCGTGGTCGACGCTTTGCGGCAGCTGAGTTGCGCTATCGTTCGAGGACTCACGATGACCAAGATCCGAACGACCCTCGTGGGAAGCTACGCTCAACCCGATTGGCTGCTCGATCGCGCTGCCCTCAAAGCCCGCTTGCCGGCCCGGGTGCCCAAGAACGACCTGTGGCGGGTCGCTCCCGAGCACCTCGAAGAAGCGAAGAACGACGCGGTCCTCAGCGTTCTCGCAGACATGGAGGCGGCGGGCCTCGACATCGTCACCGATGGCGAAGTTCGACGTGAAAGCTACTCCGCACCCTTTGCGAACGCCCTCGACGGCGTGGCGAGAGACCGCGTGGCGACCATGGTCGGCCGCGCAGGCAAGCTCAATGAGGTTCCGCTCGTGCAAGGGCCGCTTTCGCGCCCCCGGCCCGTGCATGTCGACGATGTTCACTTCCTTCGCCGCCACACCCGACGCCCCGTGAAGGTCACGCTGCCGGGTCCGTTCACCCTGTCTCAATTGGCGACATCGGAATACCACGACTCCAAAGCGGCGCTGGCTCGAGACTATGCGGCGTGTCTGCGGGAGGAAATCCGCGACCTTTTCGCTGCGGGAGCCGACATCGTCCAACTCGATGAGCCGTACCTCCAGGCGCGGCTCGAGGACGCCAAGAGCTATGGCTTTGCGGTGGTTCGCGACGCCCTCGAAGGTGCGAGCGGAACCGTGGGCATTCACGTGTGCTTCGGCTACGCCACGTTCCTCGGCGACAAAACGGGTCAGGGGTATGGCTGCCTCCCGTTGCTCGGAGAACTGCCCGTCGACCAAGTCTCCATCGAAGCCGCCCAACCACGCCTCGATCTCGGGCCTGCGCTTGCCCACTTCCCGACCCAGACGATGCTGGTCGGTGTGCTCGACCTCGGAACCGAGTCACCGGAAACGGCCGAGGACGTCGCCCACCGGGTCCGCCGTATCCTCGAGTACCTCCCCCCAGAACGCTTGATCGCTGCCCCGGACTGCGGTCTCAAGTATCTGCCGCGAGCGTCGGCTCGAGCAAAACTCCGTGCCCTCGTCGAGGGGGTCGCGATCGTGAACGCGGAGCTCCACGCCAACACCTGAGGTGGGCGCTTGGAGTCGATCTCACGGTCGATCAGCCTTGCGGGTGACTCCTGATCGCGGAGTCTTTGCCGGGTCGTCCAGTCGTGAGCCAAGGCGTGATCGCGCGCCAGAGGGTGGCGAGGAGAATGACGGAGCCGCCGAGGAGTGCCCACGGCCCCGGTGTTTCCCCGACGACGAGAAAGGTCCAGATTGGATTCAGCACCGGTTCGAGCAGGGCGAGCAGCGACGCCTCGAATGCGGAGGTTTGTGCCACGCCGCGTGCGAAACAGAGATAGGCAAGACCCAGCTGGAACACACCGAGGTAGACGAGGATGAGCAGGTCCATCGCGTGTGGCGAGGGTCCTTCGGCCAGGAACGGCATCGTCGCGAGTGCTGCGATGAAGTTGCCGAAGACGAGCGCCGTGAGTGAGGCGTCGCGTGGGCCTTCGGCCGCTTCGCGCGGCGCGAGGTGATGCTCGGCGAGGTGATGCTCGGCGAGGTGATGCTCGGCGAGATGATTCTTACGCAGCCCCACGATGCAGCAGGCAAACGTTGCGCCTGAGCCGAGGGCTAGGAAATTGCCCAAACGTTGGCCTGGCGAGAGATCGTCGAGGAAGAACAAGCCGAGCCCAAAGGCGAACACGGGTGCAGACCAAAGCGCGCTACGCTCGGGCCGCTCCCGCAGCAACCAGTGGGACAAGGGAAGCACCCAAAGCGGCGCTGTGTTTTGCAGAAAGATGGCGTTGGCCGCCGTCGTGAGCTTGTTCGCGAGGGCGAAGAGCACCACGGTGGCCGCGTACGCGAACGACGTGAGCAGGATGGAAAGGTCGGGGCGTCGTCTGGGCAAGAACGGCAAGAACAGCAGGCCCGCGATGAGCGACCGCCCACCGGCGATCTGCCACCCCGAGAGCTCGCACGACTTCATCACGGCACCGGCCGTCGACCAGAGCACCGCTGCCGCGAGGATAAGCCATGGGCCCTTCACGATCGGCGCGAGGATACGACACCTCGGCATCGCGGACCGCGTTGCAACGTCGACGCTGGAACTCGCAAGTCATCCGTGCCAAGAAGCGGGCTATGACCGCAACCACCGACGGGACGGACTTCGCGAACGCGATGGGGCAAGGCGCCACGGGAGAGCTCGCGCCGTCGGATCGGCTGATGACGGCCGTGCGTGCCGGGGACGCGCCAACGGTCCGGGATCTATGCGTTCGTCATCCGGGGCTCGCGGCCGCGCCCGATTCCAAAGGGAACTGGCCACTCGTCGAAGCGGCGGATCGTGGTCTTTTGGAGGTCGCGGGAATCCTGCTGGACGCCGGAGCGGATCTTCATCAGGGCGATCCGTTGCTGGCTGCGGCACATCCGGGTCCGCACAAGCGAGAACCCGCGCTCGAGATCGTCGACCTGCTCCTTGCGCGGGGAGTGCCGAATGACATCTTTGTCCATTCGTTGCTCGGACGCGTCGATGGCATTCGTCGAGAGCTTCCGGCCGTGGATATCCATGCACGGGGTCCGGCCAACTCGACTGCGTTGTTTCTCGCGGTCTGGAACGGACAGGTGGAGGCGGTCCGCATATTGCTGGAAGCGGGAGCCGAGGCGAACCCCATTGGCCGCCATGGGCAAAGCGCATGGGAGATCGCATTCCTGCATGCGTGGAGCCCACGGCACCGCGAAGTGGCGAAGTTGCTGCTGACCCATGGGGTTCTGTGCACCTTGCACGAAGCCTGCGTGTTATCGCATTTGCCGACCGTCCATCGATTGTTGGCAGACCATCCCGAACTCAAGGATCGAGCGAATGACCAAGGCGTGACTCCACTCGCGGTCGCGGTGCTCAAAGGCGACGTCGAGCTTGCGCGGATATTGCTCGACGCGGGGGCAGAGGATCCGAAAGGCCAAGGGCGAGTGCTCGTTTCGACGCAACCGGAGCGGCGGACTCAGTTTGCGCGTTCGGTCTTGCGGAACTGCTCATTCGAGGCCGCCCAGTTCCACGACTGCTCGCTCAAGGATGTCGTCCTCTCGAATATCAATTTGTCGGGTGCAACGATCGACAATGTCAACTTGTCCGGGGCATCGATCGACCATGCGTTCATTCGCGGGCTCACGATCTATGGCATCGAAGTCGAGCCGCTGCTCGTGAAGGAACTCGAACGGCGGGCCGCCCAAAAGCAGACCGAATGATCGCGAACTCGCGCTGTTGGTCGTATTAGGCGTTATGGGCTTTGCGATGGTGTGTAGGACTCGCGTCGCAGGCCCAGGCGCTCGAGCCAGTGTTCGATCCGGCGAGGGCTTTGCCGCATCGCTTGGGCGATGGCGGCAATGTCACCCCCGTGCACGTTGAGGTGTCGTACGAGCTCGTCGCGGAGCCGGCGAACGTCTTCGGGGTCTTGCGGAGCACTCTCGTCTTCTTCGAGCGCCTCCTCGAGTTCGGTCGTGCCCACGGTGCCGCCGGCCCCGGAGAGCAACATGGCGGATCGTAGGGTTTGGGCGAGCTGCCGAATGTTGAAGGGCCACGCGGCGATGAGCAGGCGTCGATAGCCATTCGTCGTGAGATGAATCGAGGGACCGCCACGCTCGAGCCGTTCGATGAGCGCGCGCACGAGCAGACCCATGTCTTCTCGTCGAGCGCGCAGCGGAGGGAGCTCGACCACGGTTCCGGCCAAACGTGCATAGAGGTCGGGCCGAAACGCGCCGGAATCTACCCGGCGCGCGAGGTCGTGCCTCGTCGTCGCCATCAGTCGCACATCGCAGGCGAGCTGTCGGCCATGCTCGCCTTCGCCGAGCCGTTCGGAGAGCACGGTGCGGAGCTTCGCTTGTGCGGTCAACGAGAGGTCGGAAAGCTCGTCCAGTAGCAGGGTGCCGCGGTGGGCTTCTTCGAGCAGGCCGGGCTTGCCCACTTCGCCAAACAGGCGGGCTTCGAGACGTTCTTCGGAGATGGCGGCCAAGTTGGCGAGCACGAACGGGCCAGGGCGTCGGCTCGCTCGATGGATCGCGCGTGCCAGGTGCTCTTTGCCGGTCCCAGTTTCACCGCGCAGGAGGATAGGGACTTCGCTCGGAGCGAGCCGGAGGAGCCGAGTGTGGGCGCGAATGAGATCGGGGTGAGCGGTGCCCGTGTCGCAGAGATCGGCCGTCGCTCCGACCACGGCAGGTCCCGCGATCGTTCGAACGGTCCAAAACGAGCGGCCGATTTCGAAGACGTCGCCCGGTCGCAGCACCGCTGGCGCCGTGAGGCGTCGCCCCCAAAGATGCGTACCGTTGCTGCTTCCTTCGTCGCGCAGCTGGATGCGGGGGGGATCCTGGACCGAATCGATCGTCAGCGTGGCATGACGTCCGCTGACCCAGCCAAACGGGATCCGAATTTCGAGACCGGACGGTCCTCGGCCCGACTCGAGTGGGGTGCCGCGATCGCGCAGGAACGTGATCTCACCCGAAGAGGGGAGGGGGAAGGTTTTGCCCGCGCCCGCAAAGCGGTCCTCCGGCGATCCAATTGCGATCAAGTACGCCCGTATCGGCAGAGGATCTCGACACTCGACATCCTCGGGAATCGTGTCCGCTGGAGGCGTGTTCATCGGTGACGACGCAATCTCGCAACGAGTGTCTACGGGTCATCCCCCGGTCTTGCGCACCATTCATCGACCGAGTCGTCGCAATCGTCGTCCAAGCGGTTGCAGATCTCCGCGCTCGGCTGAACGTCTTGCACGCAGAGCACACGACCGCCCACGCAGCGCTCGGTGCCCGCTTCGCATACGCCGGCCCGCCCGGTCGAACAGCGCTCCTCCGATGAGGCGTTTTCGTCGACGTCGCCGTCGCAATCATTGTCGACCGCATCGCAGGTCTCGGCCTGCGGCAGGACGATCGGGGCGTCGCAACGGTTCGTCCGCTCATCGACCGAACAATGCCAGCGTCCTTGCGTGCGGCAGGCCCCTTTGGCGTCTTGTTGGACGCAGAGGGCTCCCTCGCGCTCGAAGCCGTTGTCGACGATCCCGTCGCAATCGTCGTCGATACCGTTGCAAAGCTCGGCGTTGGGTAGGACTTCGCCTTCGCATTCCCCCCACAGGCCCCCTTTGCAGGCGCGAGATCCCGGGGTGCAGGCTCCTCGCCCTCGCGTCGCTTCGCCTCCGCTGTAACAATCCTCGGTGATCTCACCCGGGCATGCGAGGGCTCCTTGCTCGAGCTCGCGAAGCCGCGACTCCTTCTCGAGCATCACGTCGGACGATGCACAGGCGGCCCCCAACCCGCTTTCAGGGGGCCCGCTCACAGCGACGACAAGGGCAAGCAACACGGGCATCGCCCACCCGCAACGCGTGAACGCGGGGTCGAGCGAGGGCCCTCGAGGGCACGGCATGGTCAGAGGATACCACCGGCTGATATGGTGCGGGCACGCCCGTGTCTGTCTTTGGCAAGGTCTACTTCGGTGTGACGCTGGCCCTCTTCGCGTTTGGGCTGGTGTGGGCGTCCACGACATTGCAGGCGAACGCGGGATGGGTCGAGGTCGTGGTCACGGTCCCGCGAACGAACCTGCTCGAACCCTTGGCGCGGATCCGATACGAGGTGAATCTCGCCGCGCTCATGGCCGGCTGGGTGGTCACGGGGGCGATCGTACTGCTCGTGGCGATCCGTGCTCCGTTCAAGATCCGGACGACCGCGAAGGCGCAACGACGGATGCGAGATCTCGAGCGGGAAGTCCTCGAGTTGCGCACGCTTCCACTGCGTCAGCACGACGAGGACGAGTTGCTCGCCGCCGATGCTCACCTCGATACGAGCGCCAAGAAGGTCATGTCGGAAAAGCTTCGCAACGACCTCGAAGGGTCGGATCTCGGGGAACGCACGGGTTTCGGAGGGGCATGATGACGTCGGTATTGCTGGTCCTCGTGGCCCTCGGGATCGGTTTGGCGGTGGGATTTTGGTATGCGTCGCCGCGGCAGTTCGTCGCCGATGCGCTTGCCCGACGTTCGCGGGTGCTCTACGAACTCGCCGAAGGCGACCTCGACAACGTCGCACGCGAGCTCGAGGCGGTCGCCGAAGCGGAACCAGCAGACTCGACCGTGTTCTTGGCCTTGGCCGCGCTCGATCGTCGACGTGGACGGATCGAACGCGCCAAAATGTTGCACCGTACCGTGCTGGCCTCGGCACGGCTCGATCCCGAACATCGAGTCGCCGCGTTGGTCGGGCTCGGACGGGATCTGCTGGCCCAGGGCAACGATCGCGCAGCCACCGGAGCGCTCATCCGCGCGGTCAGTCTGGCCCCTCGTTCGGTAGCCACACTCGAGTCGTTGGCGCGGGCCCTCGAGGAGGCGGGCGCGTGGGATCGCGCGGCCGCGACGTGGGAGCGCCACGAAAAGCTCGTGGAGGGACGTCGTCGCCGCGCGAGTCGGCAAGGGCGCGGGCACGCCCTCGCCGGTCACGCAGCGGTCGCCCTTGCCGAAGGTGACGATCGCAAAGCTCGTAGGCTCGCCGATCGTGCGACCGATCTCGCGTCCGACAGCGGGCACGTTTGGACCACCAAGGCACGGATCGAAGCCTCGACCGGCGACGCCGAAGCGGCTTTGCAGGCGTGGCAACGCGCCTGGGAGTCGGCACCCGCGGGAGCCCATGTCTTGGTACCGGAGGCGTGGCGGTGGGCAGCCGAACGAGATCTACAGGCTTCGCTCGTCGAGCGAATGCTCGCTTCGTTGCGCACGACCCCGTTTCCGCACCTTGCCGTCGCGCTCGCCGAGCGGGTTTCACGACAACACTTCGACCAAACCACGACCTTACTCGAACGCCATGCGAGCCATAGTTTGGAAGCCGCATTGGCGTTGATTCGCGCCCGCTTGACGCGTGGGCAGAGCGACCAAGCGCGCGAGATCGCCATGCAGCCGTTCCCTCCCCCGGCGCTGTTTTGCGGAGAGTGTGGTCAGGCCATGGCAAGATTTACGTTTCGTTGCGAGCGATGCGGTGCCTGGGACTCGGCTCAGTCGCCCGCCGTCGCAGAATCGACCCCACCCCGAGCTCCCGAGCGTCCTGCCGGAGCTGCGCTTGAACCTCTGCTGGAACGACACGCCTGATGCGAACGGACGAATTCATGGTGGAAGACCCGAACCCGGAAAACTCGGCCATCGCCACGCGGCGTCGCCCCGAGACGCTGTGGAGCGTGATTCGGAGCTTCAGTCGTCTGTGGGGATTTGGCCTGTTCTTGGTCGCGATCGTCCTGCTGTTCCGCGGCGTGGTGCTGCCGTTCGTGTTCGGCCTCCTCATCGCGTACCTGCTCGCGCCCATCGTGGCGATCATGCAGCCCAAGATCGGCCGAGTGCTCGCGGTGGTGGTTTGCTACTTGGTCCTGAGTGGCTTCTTGAGCGCATTCTTCGGGTTGTTGTTGCCCGCGGTGACCCGCGACTTCGCCAAACTCCGGGGGGCCGTCCCGGTCGCGCTCGAACGGTTCAATGCGGACTGGTTGCCGCGGGCCGAGGCATGGGTCGATCGGGAGTTTGGTGACCTCATCTCGCCGGCTCCCGATGATCGCCTCCAACCGCAGCTGCCGCGCAGCGAGCTCGTGCTCGAACCGCTCGGCGATGGTCGATTTCGCGTGCAACTCCAGGGCCTCGAACTCATGGCACGCCAACACGACGAGGGGACATGGATCATCGGTCCGCCGCCTCGAACACCGGAAGACTCGAGTGCCGATCTCGGGGATGGCTTACGGGCGTTCGTGGCCGGCGAAGCGTCCAATGTCATCAAAGCGCTCGGTCCCGCGGTACAGGCGGTGATCAGTTCGGTCGCACACTTCCTCACGAACTTCGTGATCACGTTCATGATCGCGGCCTTCGTGCTGGTCGATCTCTCGCGGATCAATCGCTTCGTTCGAGCCCTCGTTCCGTTCGACTATCGCGAATCGTTCGACGAGCTCTGGGCGAGTATGGACCGCGGGCTTTCGGGGGTCATCCGCGGCCAGCTCATCATTTGTCTCGTCAACGGTGCGCTCACGCTCGTCGGGTTGCTCATCTTCCAGATCAAGTACGCCTTCCTGCTCGCCATGATGGCGGCGGCGCTGAGCATGATCCCGATCTTCGGAACGATCGTGTCGTCGGTCCCGATCATCGTGGTTGCGGCGGTGAGCGGTGCCGACGGGTTCGATCCCTACTCCGGCCTGCTGATGTTGGGATGGCTCACACTCATCCATCTGCTCGAGGCCAACATCCTCAATCCCAAGATCATCGGCGACTCGGCCCACATCCATCCGGTGATCGTGATCTTTGCCTTGCTCGCCGGGGAACACGTGCTCGGCCTCACCGGAGCCTTGCTGGCGATCCCGGTGGTCAGCATCGTTCAGGCGTTGTTCCTGCATGCTCGCCGACGGTCGAGTGTCTTTTCCCGCGACTCGGAGTTCGTTTGATGGATGTCACGCCGGCACGCCCCGTCGGGGGGCCGGGCTCGTTTTTCATCGTCGACAGCTATAACTTCGTGTTTCGGGCCTATCACGCGTTGCCCATGCTCAACGCTCCCGACGGGCGTCCGGTCAACGCCGTGCACGGCTTCGCGCGCATGGTGCAGGCGCTCCGTCGCGAGTTCCAGCCGGAGTGTTTTCTCGCGGTCTTCGATGCCGGAGGCGATGGCGGACGCAAAGCGGTGTTTGCCGGATACAAACAGCAACGCCCCCCTCCGCCCCCCGACATCGTGCCGCAGTTCCCGATGGTGCGGGAGGCGACTGCGGCCCTCGGCATCGCGTGTGTCGAGCATCCCAACTACGAAGCCGACGACCTCATTGCGAGCTACACGACCGCCGCCATGGCAACCGGGATGCGCGTGGTCATCGTGTCGAGCGACAAGGACCTCATGCAGCTCTGCACGCTCGGCGCGGAGGGCCGAGGATCGGTCCTGCTGTGGGACACGATGAAGAACAAGACCGTCGGTCCGGCGGAGGTCATCGAGAAATTCGGCGTCGAACCGTCGCGGCTCGGCGACCTCTTGGCCCTGACCGGTGATAGCTCGGACAACATCCCCGGTGTCGAAGGGATCGGCCCCAAGACCGCCGCCGCCCTGCTCACGGAGTTCGGCGATCTCGAAGGCGTGCTCGCGGGCGCGTCGCAGATCAAGCAGACCAAACGGCGCGAGCGATTGATCGAGGATGCGCCGCTTGCTCGTCTGAGCCGCCAGTTGGTCGAGTTGCATCGCGATCTCCCACTGCCCAAACCCATTGCCGAGTTGGTCGACCATGGGTTCGACGAGCGAGCCTTGGCGGATTACTTCGAGCCGCTCGGATTTCGCCAGCTGTTACGCGAAGCGGGGACGCGGCCCTCGGGACGCACGCGCGAAGAGACGGCGGAACGATCCGCCAACGAACCTCCACCCGGACCCGAGGACGCGCTCGAGCTGCTGCCGGTCGCGGGGTTTCGGGGCGAGCCGGAGCGCTATCGAACCCTGAGTGCGACGGATGCCCAAGCCTGGACCGAACTGCTGGCCGCGGCCGCACATGCGCCCATGCTCGCGGTCGGGCTCTGCGTTCCGGCTGGCGACCCACTCGTGACGGAACCCGTGGGCATCGGCTTGTGCGCGGCCAATCTCGCACCGACGTACGTGCCGTTCGGACATCGGCAAGCCGACTTGGTCGATGGCCCTCAGCTCGCTCGCGATCAGGTGGTCGCTGGGCTTGCACCGATCCTCGCCGATCCAAATCACCCGAAGATCATCTTCGACGGCAAAACCACGAGCCATGCGCTCGGGCGATTGGGCATCGGTCTGCGAGGGGTCGTGCTCGATCCCATGTTGGCCTCGTACACTCTCGACCCCGCCCGCACGGCCCACAGCCTCGAAAGCTTGGCCAAAGACATCCTCGGTCACGAGTTGCCGACGGAGACCGATCTGCTCGGCCGCGGACGGAAGTCGCTCGAGTTCCAGGAAGCTCCGCCCAGTCGCGTGGGACCTTGGATCGCCGAGCGGACGTTCGCCACGTTCGCGGTCGGGACGGCGCTCCAACAACAGCTCGAAGCTGCACGTCCATCCACGCGAGCTTTGCTCGCCGACCTCGAGATGCCGCTGTGCGAGGTCCTCGTTCGCCTGGAAGCACGAGGCGTGCTCCTCGATACGACGCGCCTCGCCGAACAAAGCGCGGTGTTGGCCGAGACCGTCGCGATCCTGGCCGAAAAAGTGGCGAAGGAAGCGGGCCATCCGGTGAACCTCGATTCACCGCTCCAGCTGCAAAAGCTCTTGTTCGAGGAACGCGGATTGCCCCCGAGCCGCAAGATCAAGACGGGATTCAGCACGGATGCCCAAGTGCTCGAAGAGCTGAGCGCGCTCGATCCGCTGGTGCGTGACATCCTCGAATACCGAACGGCGATCAAGCTCAAGAACACGTATCTTGACGCCCTGCCGCAGCTCGTCCGTCCGGGCACGGGGCGCCTGCACACGAGCTTCAATCAAGCCGTCGCCTCGACCGGCCGCCTTTCGAGCTCCGATCCCAACCTGCAGAACATCCCGATCCGAACGGTCGAAGGTCGGCGCATCCGCGAGGCGTTCATTGCACCACCGGGACGCATGTTGGTCGCCCTCGATTACTCGCAGATCGAGCTGCGGATCCTTGCCCATCTTTCGGGCGACCCCAATCTCACCTCCGCGTTTCGCGATGGCGTCGACGTTCATCGACGGACCGCCGCCGAAGTGTTCGAGGTGTCCGAAGACCAGGTCGACGACGAACAGCGCAGGATCGCCAAGGCGGTCAACTTCGGGGTGGTGTACGGACAAACCGAGTTCGGGTTGGCCCAGCAGCTCGGCATCCCGCGAGGCAAGGCGGGCCTCTACAAGAAGGCCTACTTCAAGAAGATCCCGGGGGTCGAACGCTACATGAAGGACCTCATCGAGATCGCGAAGGCGCGCGGCTACGCGGAGACCATCCTCGGTCGTCGACGACGCATTCCCGAGCTGCGCAGCAAGGGGGCAGCGCGCGCGCATGGCGAACGCATCGCTCGCAACACCCCGATCCAAGGAAGTGCCGCGGACATCCTCAAAATCGCGATGATCCAAGTCGACCGAGCGCTGCGCGACGTCGATTGGGCGGCGATGTTGCTGACCGTGCACGACGAACTCATCTTCGAGTGCGACGAAGCGCGCGTCGACGAGCTCATCGGGCTCTGCCGACCGCTCATGGAGTCCGCCGTACCGCTCAGTGTGCCGTTGGCCGTCGACGCCGGCCATGGGCCCAGCTGGGCCGCCTGCAAGCGCTGAGGGCCGTGCCGCAACCGTAGCCGGCGGTGTAGGCTCGACGCGGCCACCTTGGCCCTCGACGGTCCATGAACCCTACGCACCCACCGGCCACCGAGGCTGAGGCCGTCCAACGGTTGAAGCAGGCGTCGATCCCCGAAGCGATCGTAGGCGTCGCGCGTCGCCTGCATGGGGCGGGGTACCAGGCGGTGCTCGTGGGCGGATGCGTTCGCGATACCTTGCTCGGTCTGCCCGTCGATGATTGGGATGTCGCGAGTTCGGCGACCCCAAGCGAGGTTCAGGCGTTGTTTCGGCGCACGATTCCGACGGGCATCGAGCATGGCACGATCACCGTGCTCATCCCGTTGCGGCCAGGGGAGCCCGGGGAACCCGTCGAGGTCACCACGTTCCGCGGCGAGGGCGAGTATGTCGACGGACGCAGGCCCGCATCGGTCGAGTTCCATCGCGACCTGCATGACGACCTCGCCCGTCGCGACTTCACCGTCAACGCGCTTGCCTGGGATCCCGTGGAGCGGATCTTCGCGGACCCATTCGGAGGGCTCGCCGATCTGCAGGCGCGGATCCTGCGAGCGGTCGGCCGCGCGATCGACCGGTTCTCGGAGGACGGGCTCCGAACCATGCGTGCCGTGCGATTCTGCGCTACGCGAGCGTTGATCTTGGATCCCGAGACCGAGGCCGCGATCGCGCCGACCTTGTCCGTGCTCGACCGGGTCAGTCGCGAGCGCGTGTATGTGGAATTCATGAAGTTGCTGGCGGCACCGATGCCGTCGCTCGGGCTACGGCCGATGGTCCGCACGGGATTGTGGCCCCACGTCGTCGCCGATGTCCCGGCGCCGAGCCTCGATCGGGCGATCGACTCGGTCGACCGGCTCCGGCCCGATCCCCTCCTGCGGTTGGCTCGGTTGTTCTTGCCGCTCGCGGAGCGCGGTGCCGTGGAACGCGACGGTGCCATCGGCAGTTTCGAGCGACTCAAACCGTCGAAGGCCGAACGGCAACGGCTCGCGGCGTTGTTGAGCGAGGCCGGGCACGCCCTGGCGCGCGCTGATGGTCCCGTGCCGATCCGGCTCGCGGCGTCGCGGCTCGGCCGGGAGCACGTTCACGACGTGATCGGCATCTACGAACTCGAACCGGACGCAGCGCAGCGGATCGTCGACGCGATCGACCAGCGGCCGCTCACGATCAAGGAGCTTGCGATCACGGGTCGCGACTTGGTCGCAGCGGCGGTGGTCGAGCCGGGCCCGCGTCTGGGCGCCGTGCTCGAGGCCCTGCTTCGTGCGGTGATCGAGGACGCCGTGGTCAACGAACGGGATCGATTGATTGCATGGGCGAAAAGCCAATGCACGTAATCGGGTCATGGCGATGGTGGGTTCCCGTGCGATCGGTTATCCGATCGGGACGGGCACTTGCTCGAAGCAACGGATGTTGGTCTCGACCCGATAGTTCGATGCGTCCCGGTGGCGCTCGGCGTGGAAAATATCCACGTTATAGGTTTGACCCGGGATGATGCCCAGGGCTTGGGCTTGCGCATCGAAGTCGATCGTCGCGCTCAGAGTATTGTGCAGACCGCCGAGATCGAGGGCGAGCTTTCCGTTGACGAATATCCACAGATCGTCGTCACCGCTGAAGGTAAACACCTCGCCCCCCGCGTAGCCGAAGCGGACGTGCGCCTCGGTCGTGAAGTGGAAATTGTGTTGCTGGCCCTGGCTATCGAGGAGTTCGTTGAAGCCCTGACCGTCGGCCGGAAAGAAGCGACCACCGCCCTGCTCGGCACTATCGAAATAGTAGGTTCCGAGCGCGCTTTCGGTGAGTTGGAGAGTATGCTCGAAGGCCACGTTGACGCCGTCGACATTCGCGTACCATTGGTCGAATGTAGCCGCACTCTCGATCTCGGGAGGCGGGAGGCCTCCAGCCATTTCCCAAGGTGTGCATGAAATGACACCGTTTTGGATGCGCCGTTGGCCCGTTCCTGTGGACGACTGGAACAAGGGGGTGCGCACACCATCATCCCCAAGGAAGAGGTCGGGCAAGACCATGCCGCATCCGGTATCGTCGCGTCCCCGGTTCGCGCGCTCCATGTCGGGATGAGTGGAGTTGAAGTCACGGACGATGAGCTCCAAGGTGGAGTCGCAGTCCGGCATCTCACCGCCCTCGAGGGGCGTACCGGTTCCGTTGCCGCCTCCCACATCGAGCCGGACGCCGCCCTCGAGCTCATCCCCACTCCCCTCGACTGAAGCCGAGGCCGTCGAAAGCGAGTCATTGTCGGTTCCGTTCGCGGCTGGGACGCCAAGAAAGCCGGGGTTGTCACCCTCGGCTCCGCAAGCCAGCAGCCATGGGAAGAGAAGACACACAGCTGAAAGCCGCTCCACGGCCACCGAGTATAACAGGTCCCGGAGAACCAGTACTCGGCCCAGCGCGGATCCGTCGCTCGATGCGTTGCACCATCGCGAACGCGCCGTGCCGCTCCTGTGACATCGCTCGGCGTCTTCAGTCGCCCTCGCGCCACCATGCGCGAAGGAGCTCGGACCAATAGCGACATGGAAGCACGGCCACGATCCGCGGTCCGTCTTCGCTGACGAGAATCGGGAGTTCTCCGCGGGACAACCGCCCGTTCGGCAGGTGTCGACGATCGATGTAGGTCGTCGATAGCGAACACGATAGGCCGTCGCTGATGCTTGCGGGTACGGTCAAACCAAAGACGCGTGTGAACTCATCCGTGAGATGCTCCGCGATCGCGCGGAGCGACGGATCTCGAGGCCGCGTTCCCTTGAGCTCACCGAGTCGATCGGCGATGGCGCGCAGTCGTTCGAGATCGACCGAGGCTGCAGGATCTTCGATGAACACGACTTCAGCGGGACAATTGTCGACCCCCGGTTCGAACAGGAGTCCATTCGCTTGCACGATACAGCCCCAGGTCACACGACCACGCTCGAGCAGCGACCGGTGACGGCGAACGTGAATCCGAAGATCGTCCAATGACATCCAGCGATCGCGAGTGGGGATCCGAAGCTCGCGCCACCAAAGCGACCAAGAGAACGTGCGGGGAGGGCTACCGATGCGTTGGCCACATATCCACGACTCTCGAGCGGCATCGAGCGTCCAACCGTTCGGCAGTACCGAGGGGCCCTCGAGCCTCGGTATGCCTCTCCACCACGACCAGGATCCCGTCCAAGCGAACGAGAGGAGTGCTGTTCCCAAGGTCGACGCGGCCGGGATGACGATGAGCAGTTCGCCGAGATTGATGAGGGTCGAGACGCTTGCGAGCGTCATGGCCGAAACTGAGTTCGAACCGGTCGAGGAACAAACCATCTCGATCGCGACCAACGGGAGGCTCCACAAGCCAGCACCCCAGGCCGCCGCGGCGATGCGCGCAGCCCAACGCAGGCGTACCGGAAATGTGAGTCCCAGGCCCGTGCAAACAATGGCGAGACTCACGATCCCCATGGCGGGAGGACCAACTCCTGGTCCCACGGGATCCAACCACACCAACAGGACGGGGATACTCATCAAGAGTACGAAAGGGCCCAAGACCCACCGCAGTAGCGGCCGTTCTCCCCGGCTTGCTCGTTCGATGACGTCGATCTTTTCGTCCACCACGTGCGTCAGCGTCTCGCACACGTCCTTGCCCAAGCCATCCGCAAAATGTTGGCGGCAAACAAACGTCGTTTTGTGCCTTCTGCGACGAAACCTCGAGACGGTTACGCCCGATCGTCCACAAGCCACTGCGCATCGGGCCTATGCTTCCGTGCACCCAGGCCTATGGCTCTGGCGTACTGCACGTAGTCCGGCGGAGAGTGCCTCCGGATCAGTAAAGATGTGATTCCGAGGTCGCCGACGGCCTCCGGATCAGAAAAGATGTGATTCCGAGGTCGTCCACGACCTTCCGGATCAGGAAGATGTGATTTTCCGGCAAAACCGGCGCTGACGGCGTTCGAATAGCTCGAAACTTTCTATCGAGCAGGCTAGTTGGTTGCGGTCTCGGTATTCGCTTGCAACCATGCCCCCCCAATCTCTTATTCGAACCAGTGGACGCGCCGTTGCAGCTTTACGTTTCGCGCGAAACGGGGATCGACGACATCATCGAACGCGAGTTGGACGAACGTGGACCCGACGAGCCCGCCGATCATCTGTTCGAATGACCTCGCTACAATCCGTGCTCGCGGTTCAAAGGTCGCGTCGGGGTCCGGTGGTTTCGGCCGGCGATGGGGTGTCGAAGATGCTGCCGTTGAGCATCCCTTCACCGCGATCGGGGGCGTCGAGGATCTGTTGGATGGCGGCGGAGACCGCATCGAGGTCACCTTCGAGCGCGATCGGATTCGCCGCGGTGGTGTGTTGGTTCGGTCGCGAGTGACTCCGGGCAGGACGAACGAGCGAGTCGGGCCAATGGGCCTCGGGTAGCGGGGTGGGGTCGCGAGCCTCGAATGGGATGAGCGCGTCGGCTGGATCTCCGTCGAGTTGTCGCTCCATCCACAAGGGAAGTTCGGAGGAGGGGACTTCGTCGCCTGGCTCTTCGGCGAGCTCGGTAGGAATACCCTTGCCATGTTCGGGTGCCTCGAGCTCCGCGGGCGGAGGCGATGGAGGGGGCTCGGAGAACGTGCCCAGATGAATGCGGCCCGACGACGTGCGGACGCGTGGAGCGGGGACCCCGACGCGCTCGTGAGGCATGGCCGACGGACGAGAAACCGCGACGGTGGCGTGGGGCTGGAGTGGCGCGGGTACGACCGGGGAGTTGAACGGCGGCGGACGGAACGCGACGATGGGTCCCGATGGGACGGTGGGCGACGATGCTCTCGGGCTGTTGTCCCGACCCACGGTGTCGCGGTGTCGGTGCGGTCCGGGGCTCGGGGCCGACGATTGGACCGCGGGAATATCGGTTCCGGATTCGCCGGGGACGAATAACAGGTCGGGGTCCGGGACCAGGGTCGAGCTCGAGTCGTTGGCCGCGAACTCGGGGTCGAACCCAGGTTCCGGAGGTACGAGCTCGAGGTCGGGGTCCGGGGTGAGGTCGGCGTCGGAGCCGAAGTCGGGAGAGGGGGCCGCAAAGCTCGACTTCGATGCGCGATCGATCTCGCGTGAACGTCCAGCGGAAGAGTCGGCCGGGAGGTCGGCGTCGGGTTCGAGAAACTCGAGGTCGGAGTCGACCGCCTCCGGATCGGGTTCGAGGAGCTCCGGTTCGAGAAATTCCGGCTCCGATTCCTGGATTTCGTCTTCGGGTCCGACGAGGTCGGGTTCGAGGAAGTCGGGATCCGACTCGAGGATTTCGGGTTCGACCTCCATGAACTCCTCGTCCCTCGTTGCGGCTGCTTCGTTCGAGCCGGACGGGCGAACATGGGGGACGGTCGGCGGCGCGAACATGAACGGCTCCGCACCCACGGAGGCTTCCGCGTCGGCGAGGGTGATGGCGTCTTGTTCCGCGAGCGAGGCGGCCTCTTGCTCTGCGAGAGCGGCCGCCAACGACAACTCGGATTGGACCGCGACCGCGGTCAGCAAGCTCGGAGGCTCGCGGACGAGCCGGGTCCACGGCGTCGGATCGCGGGCGAGCGCTTGCGCCAAGGGGGTGAGCACGTCGATGACCTCCTCGGCGGACGTGAATCGCCGCGCGGCCGTCTTGGCGAGGAGCCGAGCCACGACCTGGCGAAGCTCGTTCGGGACACCTGCGACCGTGATCGCTCGAGGTTCGGCCGCGAGATGCCGGTAGACCATCGTACGAGCATCTGGAGCCTCGAACGGAAGTTCGCCCGTGAGCATTTGTTGGAGGAGCACGCCGAGTGAATAGAGGTCCGCGCGTCCATCGACATCGGAACCGACGGCCTGTTCCGGGCTCATGTACGCCGGAGTCCCCACGACGGCGGATCGTGGGGAGAGTCCTTCGTTCAGGCGAGCCTCGGCGGGCAGCTTCGCGACCCCGAAGTCGACGATCTGCAGGACCTCGCGTCCATCCCGCTCACGCACGACGAACACATGATCCGGATTGAGGTCGCGGTGGACGATCCCGAGCTCATGGATGTACTCGAGGCCTCGCAAGATCTGGATGGCGAGGCCAACCGCCTGCGAGGGTGGGAGCGCATGGCGAAGGGCAAGCGAGAGCTTGCGACCTTGGACCGCGGGGATGACCATGAACCGGAACGGGTCTTCGGTCACGCCGTGATCGAGGACCGACATGCAGTGGGGATGGTCGAGCTGCGCGGCCGTTCGAGCCGCTTGGTCGAAGCGCGCCGCCGCGTCGGGTTGATCCGCGAGGTCGGGTCGCAGCACCTGGATCGCGACTTCCTCGCTCGAATCGACGCGATAGCCCCGAAACATCACGGTCCGATCGCCGACGCCCTTGCAGTCGAAGACTCGGTAGCGATCCGCGATCGTGGACCCTGGAAGCGACTCGAGGGGGTCAGCCAAAGGCTTGGTCAACGCCATTTGCAAGGGAGTGTCCACCTTAGCATCGTGATCCCTGGGCAGGCCGGCGACGATCGAGGTCACAGGATGTGCGATCGGGTTCCGTACGATACCCTTCGTGCATGCGAGAGGCCCATTCAGCTCCGCAAGAGCGTGACGCCCCATCCAGCCGAAGGTGGCGCATCGCCTCACTCGCGTTGGGTTCCTTTCTGGTCTCCTGTGCCCACAGTTCACCGACCACGACGACAAGCGATCCGCCGGCGGAGTCGGTCCCTCGCGGTGACGCGGTCGATCGAGCGGCCGCGAAGTTGGCCGAGGGAAAGGCCGAAGACGCCTTGCGCATCATCGATGCCGAACTCGCCGAACATGCCGAGCATGGAACCACCGGCGACAAGACCGAGGTCGAACTTCATTTTGCTCGCGGGGTGGCACTCCAAGCGCTCGGACGGGTCGACGAGGCCGTCACCGCCTGGCTCCGCGCGAGCGAGTTGGATCCCGAGTTTTTTCCGGCCTTGCACGGGTTGGGAGCGATCGCTCTCGAACGCGGGGACCTCGAGGGCGCGATCCGATATTTGAGCGAGTCGATTCGCGTCAATCCGGAATTCGCCGACGCTCACTACAATCTCGCGTTGGCGCTGCTCGACGCAGGTCGACCCGACGATGCTCGCAAAGCCTTGGAACAGGCCTATCGGTTGGCCCCACGCGATCCCGACGTACTCGGTCGGTTGGGCGAACTGCGGGCGGAGGCGGAGCAGTTCGACGAAGCGATCGAACTCACCACCACTGCCACGGCGGCCGCACCCGAGGACCCCGAAGCCTGGGCGGCTCATGGGCGCGTCTTGTTGCGGGCCAAACGACCGAGCGAGGCCCTCGCAGCCTTCGATCGAGGGCTCACGATCGCCGCGGACGATGTCGGGTTACGCCTCGGCCGAGCCCAAGCCTTGATGAAGCTCGAACGGGATGCGGACGCGGAAACCGTGCTCGCCGGGCTGGCCCGAGACGTGCCCGATGCGGCGCTCGTGTGGCTCGAGTGGGGAACGGCACTCGCCAAACTCGGTCGCGCCAAGGAGGGCGTTGCAGCCCTCGAGCGGGCGATCGCCCTGCAGCCCGATCTGCTCGTTGCGCACGTCCGTCGGGTGGCCGTACTCGGCCAGGCAGGCGAATGCCCGAAGGCGCGCGAGGCGGCCTCGGGAGTCCTCAAAACGTTCGGCGAGGCGACGGCGAGTCGCGCGATCGAACGTGCCCTCGGGAAATGTTCGGGTTAGGAACCGCTCCGCCCACTTCGCGCCGTGAGGGCGTGGAACCCTCAGCCCGTGAGGGCGTGGAGCCCCTCAGCCCGTGAGGGCGTGGAACCCTCAGCCCGTGAGGGCGTGGAACCACACGCCCCTCTTGCGTGTCGTCGGGGCGCCTCACCAGGGGCTTCCCAAGGCCATCGATCCCTCTATACTTCGTCATGGCCGACCTTTCTCGAACCTACGACATCCGCGATGCCCTGACGTTCGATGACGTGTTGCTCGAGCCGGGGTTCAGCGATGTGCTCCCGGCGGAGGTTCGAGTGAGTAGCAAGTTGACCCGCGCGATCGATCTCCGCGCTCCGATCGTGTCCGCCGCGATGGATACGGTGACCGAGGCCACGACAGCGATCTGCATGGCTCGCTTCGGAGGCATCGGGGTCTTGCACAAGAACCTCTCCCCCGAGCAGCAGGCCCGCGAGGTTCGCAAGGTCAAGAAAGCGCAGAGCGGCATGGTGGCCGATCCAGTCACGATCCGCCCCGACGCGCCGCTGCGTGAAGCCCTCGACCTCATGCAACACCATGGGTTTTCGGGGCTGCCGGTGGTCGAGGGCCATCGACCGGTCGGGATCTTGACCAGCCGCGACGTCCGATTCGAGACCGAGCTCGACAAGCAGGTTCGCGACGTGATGACAGCGAATCCGATCGTGGTTCCGGAAGGGATCGCGCTCGAAGATGCTCGCCGACTGCTACACAAGCACCGGATCGAGAAGCTGCTCGTGGTCGGCGAAAGCGGTGATCTCCTCGGACTCATCACCGTCAAGGACATCCTCCAAGCCGAGTCGCACCCCGATGCGATTCGCGACCCGCGAGGGCGTTTGCGCGTCGGTGCCGCGGTCGGGACGAGTCCGGAAACGATGGAGCGCGTCGCGGCCCTCGTCGAACAAGAGGTCGATGTCATCGTGATCGATACGGCCCACGGACATTCGGCGCGCGTGCTCGACATGGTGCGAAGGGTGCGGTCCGAATACCCCGACGTTCAGCTCATCGCGGGTAACATCGCCACCGCGGAAGGCTTCCGCGCGCTCGTCGAAGCCGGGGCCGATGGTGTGAAAGTGGGGATTGGACCTGGTTCGATCTGCACGACTCGCGTGGTCGCGGGCGTGGGCGTCCCACAGATCAGCGCCATCATGGAATGTGCTCCGATCGCGGCGAAAACCGGGGTTCCGATGATCGCCGATGGCGGCATCAAGTATTCGGGGGACATCGTCAAGGCGTTGGCCGCGGGCGCTCAGTCGGTCATGATCGGCAGCTTGTTCGCCGGCACCGACGAAGCACCCGGTGAACTCGTCCTCTACCAAGGCCGCAGCTACAAGGTCTATCGTGGGATGGGATCGATAGGGGCAATGAAGGCGGGCAGCAAAGACCGCTACTTCCAAGCCGGAGTCAGCGGTCGCAAGCTCGTCCCCGAAGGGATCGAGGGCCGGGTTCCGCATCGCGGACCGTTGGCCGAGAGCCTGTACCAGCTCTTGGGCGGACTACGAGCGGGTATGGGTTACGTCGGGGCGCATACGATCGAAGAGTTGCGCGAGCGGGCTCGGTTTCGTCGGATCTCTTCCGCCGGGTTGCGCGAGAGCCATGTCCACGACGTGATCATCACTCAAGAAGCTCCGAACTATCGTGTAGAGTAGCGGGCGTGTAGAGTCGTCGGCGTGTAGAGTCGTCGGCGTCTAAAGTCGTCGGGACGTAGAATAGAAGGCCAAAGACGTTGTCCGCTCACGAAACGCTCCTCGTCATCGATTTCGGATCGCAAGTCACTCAACTCATCGCGCGACGGGTTCGGGAGCTTGGCGTTTACGCCGAGATTGTGGCGTACGATCGGGCGGAGGCGCGTCTGCTCCATGCCCCGCCGAAGGGGATCATCCTGAGCGGGGGTCCGTCGTCGATCTTCGAAGACCGGGCTCCGGTGCTCGATCTCGCGGTGTTGCAGCACGGCATTCCCGTCTTCGGAATTTGCTACGGCCTCTATTCCATCGTGCATGCGCTCGGGGGGGCGGTGGTCCCGGCCGACCGTCGGGAGTACGGGTCCGCCGAGCTCGATGTCCAAGCTGCGATTGGACCTTTGTCGGTGTTCCACGCGTCGGTCTCTCAAGGGGGCACGAAGCCAACGGTTTGGATGTCCCATGGCGATCGGGTGGAACGGCTACCGTCCGGCTTTCGCACGATCGCATCGACCCGCAATTGTGAACACGCGGTGATCGTCGATTCGGAGCGCAAGCTGTGGGGCGTTCAGTTTCATCCCGAGGTCTCGCATACCCCGGAGGGGAGCGCGATCCTGTCGGCGTTCTTGGATGAATGCGGGTTCCAGCGCGATTGGAGCATGGCGGCATTCGTCGAAGAGGCGATCGCCAAGATCCGAGCGCGAGTGGGGCCGGAAGGTCGAGCGATTTGTGGCCTGTCCGGGGGCGTCGATTCGTCAGTCGCAGCCTTGTTGGTCGAACGAGCGATCGGCGATCGGTTGCATTGCGTGTTCGTCGACAATGGTCTGCTTCGCAAGAACGAACGCGCGGACGTGGAGCGGATGTTCGAGGGCCGGCTCCACAACCCGTTGCGGGTCGTGGATGCGTCGGCCGAGTTTTTCGAGGCGCTCCGCGGGATCACGAACCCCGAGATCAAGCGCAAACGGATCGGGGCCACGTTCATCGATGCGTTCGAAGGCGAAGCCACCCGTCTGGGCGGAGCCGACTACTTGGTCCAGGGAACGCTCTATCCCGATGTGATCGAAAGCGTGAGCTTCAGCGGGGGTCCGTCGGTTACGATCAAGACGCATCACAACGTGGGTGGCTTGCCCGAGATGATGCGAATGGGCGTCGTCGAACCCTTGCGGGAATTGTTCAAGGACGAGGTGCGGCGGCTCGGGCTGCAGCTCGGGCTCCCCGAGGCGATGGTGTGGCGCCATCCATTTCCAGGCCCGGGACTCGCGGTCCGCGTGCTCGGTGAAGTCACCCCGCAACGGTGTGAGCGGCTCGCCGAGGCCGATGCCATCGTCACCGAAGAGATCCGGGAGGCAGGGCTCTATCGCGAGCTGTGGCAGGCGTTCGCAGTCCTCTTGCCGGTGCAAAGTGTCGGCGTCATGGGGGACGGGCGCACTTACGAAAACGTGGTCGCCATTCGGGCGGTGACCAGCCAAGACGCGATGACCGCCGACTGGGCTCGATTGCCGTACGACGTGCTCGGCCGGATCTCCAACCGGATCATCAACGAGGTTCGCGGCATCAATCGGGTCTGCTACGACATCAGCAGCAAGCCCCCCGCCACCATCGAGTGGGAGTGAAGTCGAGATGGCGCGAGTACGGCATGGCGACACGCCGAAGGCGTCCGCTCCGAGATCGCGGCGTCGCAGTGCGGCTCGCGATCCGGTCGTCGTCGACGGCGACGAGACCGTGCAAAGCGAAGCGGCGGCCCGAGAGTTCTTGGACGGGCGGGCGCTCGACGAAGACGTCGGCGTCGACGACCAGATCGGCATTCGGCCGCAACGCATGGCCGATTACATCGGCCAGGGTGCACTCAAGCGCAAACTCGGAGTGTTCGTCGAGGCGGCTCGGGCCCGTGGCGAACCGCTCGATCACACGTTGCTGCACGGCCCCCCGGGCCTCGGCAAGACCACGCTCGCGCAGATCCTGGCCCGCGAGATGGGTGCGTCGATCCACATGACCTCGGGTCCGGCGGTCGAGCACAAGGGCGTGCTCGCGGGTCACCTCACGGCGCTCACCGAGGGCGCAGTGCTGTTCATCGACGAGATCCATCGCCTCACTCCCACGGTCGAAGAGAGTTTGTACTCGGCGATGGAGGACAGGCGGATCGACCTCCCGGTGGGCGAGGGGTCACGCGCGCGGACGATGCCCTTCATGCTCGCTCCGTTCACCCTCATCGGGGCGACCACCCGCACGGGGTTGCTCTCCGCTCCGTTGCGAGAACGGTTTCAGATCGTGGAAGGGCTCGAGTTCTACTCGCACGAGGAACTCGCCCAGATCGTCACGCGAACCGCGGGCTTGCTGGGCTTTCCCGCCACGCCTGCAGGAGCGCTCGAGATTGGACGTCGCTCTCGGGGCACTCCACGGATCGCCAACCGTTTGACCCGCCGGGTTCGGGACTATGCACAGGTCCGAGGGCGGAAGCAGATCGACATCGACGACGCGAGTTTTGCCCTCGAGCAGCTCGGCATCGACGGAGAGGGCCTCGACGCCACCGATGGCAGGATCCTGACCGCGATCGTAGACATGTTCGATGGGGGACCCGTCGGGATCGAAGCGTTGGCCGCCACCCTGAGCGAACCACGCGACACCCTGGAAGATGTGTACGAGCCATTCCTTCTCCAGCGTGGCTTCCTCATTCGGACACCCCGTGGCCGTCAGGTGACGCGGAAGGCGCTCGAGCACCTGGGCCTTACGCCGCGTGGGAGCTGAATCAGTCTCACGGCCCCCGCAGGTAGAGGGCTGAATGGGTGTCACGCACGGGTGGTAGGGCCCTCGAGTCCGACGGCGGCCGAATGGCGTCGCGCGACCGGCCGCCGAAGTTGGGGTAAAGTTCGGAGTTCCCATCGGCCCTGAATGGTGCTGAGGCCACCGTCGCCCCGCGAACGGGACCCCTCGGCCCCTCAAGGGCATCAGCCCCGAACGGGGCGTAAAGGTTCGACTTATGCCGAGCGATCGCTCCGGAGACCCAGTTCAGATCTACGACACGACCCTCCGCGACGGCTGTCAGCGTGCGGGTCTTTCCCTGTCCTGCGACGACAAACTGCGTATTGCCGGCCGTTTGGACAACCTGGGGGTTAGCTACATCGAGGGCGGCTGGCCCGGCTCGAATCCCAAAGACGTCGAGTTCTTCGAACGGATCGGCGAGCTCGGGCTTCGTCACGCACGGGTCGCTGCGTTTGGGTCGACGCGTCGCGTGGGGACTCGTGCCGAGGACGACGCCAACCTCGCAGCCCTGCTGCGGGCGGGCACTCCCGTGTGCACCATCGTCGGGAAGACGTGGTCCTTGCATGTCCGCGACGTCATCCGGACCACGCTCGACGAGAACCTCGAGCTCATCCGCGACAGCGTGGCGTTTCTCAAGGCGGCCGGTAAAGAGGTCGTCTACGACGCGGAAAACTTCTTCGACGGGTACGCGGCCGATTCCGGCTACGCGCTTGCAACCCTCGAGGCCGCCGCCGATGCCGGGGCCGATGTGGCCGTTCTGTGCGAAACGAATGGCGGCGCCATGCCATGGGTCGTCGAAGACGTCGTCCGAGCCGTGCAGTCGCGCCTCGCCGGTCGCAAGATCGCACTCGGATTCCATGGCCACAACGATAGCGATTGTGCCGTCGCGAACTCCGTGACGGCCGTTCGTGCCGGCATTCGCCATGTGCAAGGGACGATCAACGGCTATGGCGAACGGTGCGGTAACGCCAACCTGATCTCGATCATCGCGAACCTCGAGCTCAAGCTCGGCTTGCGATGCATCCCCGAAGGCGGGCTGCGCCAGCTGACCGAGCTATCGCACTACGTTGCGGAAATGGCCAACCTGGCACCTGACGACTACGCCGCCTTCGTGGGACACAACGCGTTCGCTCACAAGGGTGGGATCCACGTCGCGGCCATCCGCCGCAATCCAGATTCGTACCAACACATCGACCCGTCGCTCGTCGGCAACCGGATGCGGGTCGTCGTGTCCGAGCTCTCCGGGCGAGGCAACGTGCTCAGCAAAGCCGACGAGCTCGGCATCGACGTTGGCACGGGGGAATCCGCCAACGAGGTGTTGCAGGAGATCAAAGCCAACGAGGCACGGGGCTTCTCCTACGAAGCCGCCGAAGCTTCGATCGCGCTCATGCTCAAGCGTCGATCGCCCGAGTATCGCGCTCCGTTCGAGCTCATCGACTACATGGTGACCGTCGAGCATCGCGACGGCCGAGGAACGTTTGCCGAGGCGACCGTCAAAGTTCGCATTGGCGAGACGATCGAACACACCGCGGCCGAGGGGGATGGCCCCGTCAGCGCGCTCGATCGAGCACTCCGCAAGGCGCTTCGCAACACGTATCCCGAGTTGAGTCGGATCAAACTCGTCGACTACAAAGTCCGGATCCTCGACACCGATCGAGCCACCTCGGCGACGACGCGAGTGCTCGTGACGTCGACCGATGGAGAGCAACACTGGAGCACGGTGGGCGCGTCGACGAACATCATCGAGGCCTCCTGGCGAGCGCTGACCGATGCGCTCGAGTACGGTTTGACGCCCGTACGGGGCTGACAGGGCCTCGCTATCGCGCCCAGGCAGGGCCTGCTGAAAGCAACGGCCTCGCGCCTGTGCGCCGAAGGGGGCGCTGCTCGGATTGCCGGACTCGTCTACCCGAGCGTGAGCTCGATCTCACCTTCGAAGACCACGGTCGAGGGGCCGGTCATCATGACGCCGGCGGTGCGATCGGACGGGACGACGATCGAGAGTCGCCCGCCGGGAAGGTCGATCGCGATCGGGGTGTCGGCGGGGAGTCGTCCGCTCCAGGCTGCCGCGCATGCGGTCGCGCATGCTCCTGTACCGCATGCCTGAGTGATTCCGACGCCTCGCTCCCAAACCCAGAGGACGATCCGGGGGGTTGCATCGTCCGCAATCGAAGCGAATTCGACGTTCGTTCGCTTGGGAAAGGCACGATCCACCTCGATCAGGGGTCCCGCCGTCCGAGCCAGCACCTCGGGATCCTCCGGCGGCGAGACGAACGTGATCGCGTGGGGGTTACCCATCGAGACGCTTTGGAAGCGATGCCGGGTCCACGCCTCGACGTCAGGGGTTCCGAGGTCGCGCCCCGGGCCCATGTCGACGGTCGTTTCCGCCACCGAACTGCGACGGTGCACGGCGCAGCGTTTGATCCCAGCATCGGTCTCGACGAGCAACAGGGTCGAGCCCGGTTGCGCAAGGTAGTGGGCGGCGCACCGGAGCCCGTTGCCGCACATCTCGGGGCGTGAGCCATCGAAGTTGATGACCCACATGGTGGCATCGGCCGTTGCGGGATCGGTGGCCGCTCCGATGATGAGCAGGCCATCGGCTCCGATTCCGCGACGTCGATCGCAAAGTCGAGGGGCGAGCTCCGACCATGCCGTGAGCTCCACTTCGACCATGGCACGCGGGGTCGCGCGGCGATCGATCAGGATGAAGTCGTTGCCGATCCCTTCGACCTTGTGAAAACGATGGTTCACTCGAGCGTGATGGTCCGCCGCCGGGCGGCCCATCGTCAAATGAACGCCTCCTCGAGGTCGTCCTCGTCTTCGCCTTCGTTCGGTGGCCGCGCTCGGAGTTCGTTGAGCCCGTACTTTTCCAGCTTCCGCCGAAGGGCGTGACGGGTGATGCCGAGCAGTTCGGATGCACGAACCAATCGGCCCGAGGCGAGGCGCAGTGCGAGCCGGATCGCTTGCAACTCGATTTCGCGCAGCGACGAACCCGGCAGCCGAATGATGACCTCCGCCTGCGATCCATTTTCGGTGGGGCGAGCGGGTAGGGGAAGATCGTCCACCGTCACCCAGTCGCCGTTGCTCCGGAGCAGGGACTGCTCGACGACCGCCCGCAGTTCTCGGGTGTTGCCCGGGAAGGTGTGCTGCTGGAGCCGAGCCAACGCTTGTGGCGACAATCCCCGCACCACGCGTCCGTAGTATCTCGCCGCTTCGTCGAGAAAGACGCGCGCGAGCATGGGGATGTCTTCGATCCGCTCGCGCAACGGCGGGATTTCGACGATCGCCGAAGCCGATCGTCCGAGCAGCCGACCGTGCTCGATCGACATCGCGCGGAGCAGACTGACCGGCTCGGTGCTGAGGAGGATGAGGCCGCATCGCAGCTCCAAGCCTTGCGCCGCCAGAAACTCGACGAGCGCTTGAGCGAGTTCCGTCGAGGCCCGCTGCAAGTTCTCGACCACGAGATTTCCTGGCTGGATCTCGGGGCTCGCATCCGGCGAAGACGTCGATTGAATCAGCCGTTGAACCACCTCGAGTGCTCGAGGGCGTGCCGCGTCCACGCTGATGAGCGGGCGGTTTCCCCGACGCGTTTGCCCGTGCATCCAACGGGCGAGACGATGTTTTCCCGTTCCAGCCTCTCCGGTGACGAAGGCTGCCGAGAATCCGTTGCGGGAGAGCAGTTCGGCTCGCCCACGGATCCGTTCGAGCCGTTCGGAAGCTCCATCCAATCCGGACAACGTCGGAAGCTCCGAGGTCACCGAACCTGTGAACTCCATGAGTGAGAGTTCCGGCACCCAGTTCGCCGCGCGATCTTGCATGTTACGCCCCTCCATCCTAACTAGGGGCGAGGGTGCCCTCGCCCGCAGCGGTCTATGGGGAAGGCGGTTGCACGCGGCAAGGGGCTCGCTCGGGTTTTTTGTTGGCGATCGACGAAGCCAAACGAACCTGCCAACGCAAATGTTGGTTCGAGTTTCGGCTCTAGAAAGCGATCCTGTGTTCTCGATCGCTTCACCGACATCGACGACGTGTATGCGGCCCTCGGCCAGACGAGCGCTTTGGATCACTCGTCTCGAGTCAACGGGTCCACACGATCGCGCATGCGACTCGCCCTGCTGTGACATCGTGCACCACGTCTTCGCGGGCCGACGAGGTCCTCGCACCATCGCTCGCGCGTTTCGTTTCGATGGCTGTCGACGAACCTGACGTCGTTTTCGCTCGACGTGAACGCCACGGTCGACGAACCCCGATCGAAAGACCGGGGTGAACCCGGGGCAGCATCAGCGTTCAGTTCGCGGGAGGGGTGGCGTCCACGGGTTCAGCGACGTCCGTCGGAGGGGGAACCGGTGGAGGTGTTTCTGGTTCCACGGCTGGGGCTTTGGGCTGGACGGCCGGGACTTCGGGCTGGACGGCCGGAGCTTTGCGCTCGGCCTCTGGGGCTCTGGGTTCGGCCGCTCGAGCTTTGGGTTCGGTCGCTCGAGCTTTGGGTTCGGTCGCTCGAGCTTTGGGTTCGGTCGGCGGGGCCTTGGGCTCGACCGCTGGCGCAGCGGAATCCGACGGGGGTTGGGCATCCTCGAGCACACCGCTCGGCGAGTCCGGCCGCGGGGCATCCGGTAGCGTCCCCGGCGGCGGAGCTTCAGCGGGTGCGGGTACCGGAGCCGGCGTGGCCTCTGGAGCTGCAGGATCGCTGGACGGGACAGGGGCTGCCGGCACCGCTGGGAGGGCGACGCCAGCCGCTGGCGTCGTGGGAGGACCGGCCGGGAGCGACAACGGATTCGGCCCGATCTGCTCGTAGTCGACGGCTTCGTTTTCGCCCGGGAGACCATCGTCGAACGTATTCGACAGGCTTGCCTTCTGGAGTCGCGACGAACCGCTATGGGTGCTCGCATACGCGAGATAGACGGCGCACACCATGAAGCTGATCGCGAGGCCCTGAGTCAGCTTGGCCAAGAAGTCCGCTCCGCCTCCGCTGCCGAAGACTCCCTGACTGGCTCCGCCCCCGAGAGCGGTTCCGAGGCCCCCGCCGCGACCCGCCTGGAGGAGCACCACCAGGATGAGGACAACGGTGACGAGGACGTAGACGATGCTGACGAAAATGGTCATGCGGGCGAGGATTTCAGGGGCGAGCAGTTTGCGCGGCTGCTCGGACGATGGCGAGGAAAGACGCGGGATCGAGCGATGCCCCTCCGATGAGGAAGCCATCGATGTTGCCGGCGGCGATCAGCTCTCCGGCGTTCGACGGCTTCACGCTACCACCGTAGAGAATCGATCTGTCAGTGCCGGATTGACCATAGGTCTTGGTCATCCACGTGCGGATCGCCTTGTGCATATCACGGGCCTGCTCAGGGCTCGCCGTGCGGCCCGTACCGATCGCCCAAACCGGTTCGTAAGCCAGAGTGAGGCGCTCGCCCATTTGTTCGGGTTTGACTTGAGCAAGTGAGTCCGAAAGCTGCGAAAGAACAAAGCTTTCGTGTGTCCCGGCATCACGGATCTCGAGCGGTTCCCCAATGCAGAGGACGACGGTGAGGTCGCGGCTCAGGGCGTTGGCGACTTTCCGTGCGACAAACGCGCTATCTTCTCCAAAGAGAGCCCGACGCTCCGAATGGCCCAGGATGACGGCTTCCACGCCGGCTTCTTTGAGCATGCCCGCACCCACTTCTCCCGTGAACGCGCCCTCTTCCTGGGCCGCGCAATCCTGAGCGAGCAGCCACACGGGCGATTGAGGGCGAGTGAACGGTTTGGCGGCGGAGAGGGATAGATACGACGGAGCGATGCCCACCCGAAGATCGAGAACGCTCGCTTGGGTAGCCGCAGTTGCCGCAGAGAGACCCTCCGCGATGCTCTTGGCACAAGTCTGAGCGGCGGCGGAGGCGTGATTTTGTTTCCAGTTCCCAAGGATCCAGGTGACAGGTGTCATGGTGTTCCGTTTCTTCGCAGAGCGTCGAGTCCGGGGAGTGGGCGCCCCGCAACGAGCGCGAGGGTCGCACGATCTCCGGTCGAAAGGTGGTCGATCGTGTGACCGAGCCCGTGCTCGTGGAGGGCCTTGAGCAAGTCGCGACCGCTCGCGATCGTGAAGCCCGGAGCGGAGTCGAGGGCGTGGCCGACTCGTCGAGTGGACTCCGAAGGCTCCTCGACCGCAAGCGAACCGTCGCACCAAACGAGGTCGGCCGTCGCGATCCGTTCGAGCAGGTCGGAGAGGGTGTTCGGACCGACGTCTACGATGCGCTCGTTCGACCGGAGATCTCCGGTCGGCCGAACTCGGGTGAGGCTCGGGGTCGACTCGGAGTCGCTGGCGACGTAGACGTCCTGAGGAAGGAACAACCGGACTTTCCGAGCATGCGCTTTGGCGATGAACGATCGACAGGCATGGCTGAGGCGATGGGGGTACGGCGAGGTCCCGACCTCAGCTCCGGTCGCCGCCAGAAACATCGTCGCCAACGTCCCGCCGAGGAAGATCGCATCCTTCGAAGTCATGCTGGCGACCGCGGTCGCGAGCGCTTCGAGCTTGAGGTCGAGCGAGCGGGAGCCACCCATCGCAAAGACCGTGCGCGATAGCTTCCGGTCGGTGATCGCCGACAGGTGTGTCGATTCACGTTCGATCGTGGGCCCCACCGCATGTTCGATGCGAACCGCCGGAACCCCCACGACCGACGCGTAGGTGCGGTCGGTCATCCGAAATGCGTCGTTGACGTAGACGTCCGCGAGGTCCGCGAGCGCGCTCGCGAACTTGGCGTCGTTGCTCGTTTCGCCTGGTTCGAATCGCAGGTTCTCGAGCACGACGAGTTGGCCTGTGCGGCACTCGTTCACGAGCCGGCGGACCCCATCGCCGATGACGGCATCGGGCAGCAGGACCTCTTGGTTCAAGAGGCCGGCCAGATGGGCCGCGACGGGTTCCATCGACAGCTCGGGGGGGCGGTTTCCTTTTGGATCCCCGCGGTGAGCCGCGACGACGATTCGAGCGCCCCGCTTCGTCAACCCCTCGATGCAGGGGAGGGCAGACCGGAGCCGACGATCATCGGAGATCTCTCCGGTGGGCGTCGCTTCGACGTCGAGGTCCAACCGAACGAGCACCCGACGATGTTCGAGGTCGAGGGTGTCGAGGGTGATGAGCGGCGGCGGGACGGCCACGAGGGCTGATGGTGTATCAGGCGTGTCGCTTCGCCGCGAGCGCGAAGGATCCTCACGTCGAGCTACTGTTCCGCGGAACCACGGCTCAGATCGTCGCGGACGAGCTCGATGAGAGCCGACGATAGACCGATGACTTGCTCGGTCGAGTAGCCCTGGTGCCTCATTTCCCGGAAGATCGAGCGCGCGAGAATGCTCACGGTTCGACCGTCTGCTTGGGGTCCAGCAAGAGGTTGCGGTGCTTGAACGAGTTGCATCGTGTTCATGTCGAGAGAGGGTTGCGAAGTGGGGGGGAACCCCCCGTCGCCGAATCGGTGCAATCCCTGGGCCGCAGGATGCGGCAGCTGATGCGGCAAGACGACACACGAGCAGTTCCTGCGACTTGGCGTGCAATTCGAACCACTCGTCGATCGGGTCGATGCGCATGAAGATGCGCGGTCTGACTGTAGAATCGACGTCGACGCCTGCACACCCGCGCATTTACTTGCCCACTGCTCTGCAAAAAAACGCCGCTATGCCGAGCGCAGAGTGATCGCTGGTATGGTTTCGCGAGTGCCGCTTGGCGCACAGGTTTCGAGGTTCAGTGTCGCGCTCGTCCTCGCTGGTTGCGGAGGTTGGGGCTGCGGAGGTTGGCGAGATTTCGGTGATACCTATGTGGCTCATCGAGCTCCGAGAGCGCGTGCCCGCAGCGAGGCGACGTTTCGGTTTGGACAGCCCGGATCGGCTTGGCGTCCTGTGCGCGAGGTCGAAAACGTCCAGGTTGCGTGGGTGAGACCCGACATCGCCGGGGTCATCGAGTTGCATGCTCAGTGCGTGGACCAGGGAGACAGCTCGCTCGAGCAATACACCGATCACCTCCGGATCGACTGGACCTCGTGGAACGTCATCGAGCAGCGGACCGAGACGATCGAGGGTCGTGCGGCATTGCGCACTTGGGTCGATGCTGCACTCGATGGCGTGCCTCGCCGAGCTGAGCTCGTGATCTTGAAAAAGGACGGCTGTTTGTTCGATCTGCGCTACTCGGCGTCACCCGAAGCGTTTGCTCTCGGCGAAGATGACTTCCACCGGGTCCTCGCTGCGTTCAGGTTTCCGGTCGCGTCATGAAACGTGCGATCGAACGCTTGGGCGGATTCGTCCTCGCCGGCCTCGACTGGCTCGGAGGCGTGGCGATCTTGGCCGTGACGGCCCTTCGGGTCGGACCGCGACGGCCGTTCGGCTGGGGCGACATCGTCAAGCAGATGGCCGAGCAAGGGTTTGGATCGTTGCCGATCACGACGTTCATCTCGCTGTTCATCGGGATGATCCTCACGTGGCAGTTCGCGTGGGCGCTCAAGGACTTCGGTGCGGTGATGACCTTGGGTTACGCCGCTTCGCTTGCGCTCGTCCGTGAGCTCATCCCCACGGTGATCGCGATCACGGTCGGCGCGAAGATGGCGGCAGGCATGGCCGCCGAGCTCGGTTCGATGAAGGTCACGGAGCAGATCGATGCTGTCGCAGCGCTCGGGGCGAATCCGATCAAAAAATTGGTGTGGCCGCGGGTGTTCGCGGCCACCTTCGCGACCCCATTGCTCGTGGTCTGGGGCAACGTCGTTGCCCTTGGGGGCGGCATGGTCATCGGCGAGAAATGGGGTGTTCCCGCCGGATATTTTTACGAGACCTATATCGACATGCTCGTGCCCCTCGACTACATCGCAACGTTGAGCAAGGGGTTCATCTTCGGGTTTATCGTCGGGATCATCGGATGCTACCAGGGCTTCAACGCGAAGACGGGCACCGAAGCGGTAGGTGTGGCGACGACCGAAACCGTAGTGGCGACGTCGATCTGCGTCATCGTGGCAGACTTCTACCTGACGCTCGTGTTTTTCTGAGCCTCGCGTCGATGTCCGCTCCCGACCCCATCATTCGCTTCGACCGGGTCTGCAAAAGCTTCGGAGACCACGTGGTTTACGAGGACATGAACCTGTCGGTGTTCGCGGGCGAGACGCTCGCGATCATCGGGGGCAGCGGCCAGGGGAAGAGCGTCTGTCTCAAGATGCTCATCGGGCTGCTGCGACCCGAATCGGGGGACATCACCTATCGCGGAGAGTCCGTGCTCGCCCTCGATGCCGAAGGACTTCGTCAGCTTCGCAAGCGCATCGCTTACGTGTTTCAAGGCGGCGGTCTGTTCGATTCGATGTCGGTGTTCGATAACCTCGCCTTCGCGTTGCGCGAACACACGAGGCTCACCGATGCCGAAATCCGTACCCGTGCGCTCCGTTGCATGGACATGGTGGGCTTATCCGCAGACATGCTGGACGGCATGCCTTCGATGCTGTCTGGTGGTGAACGGAAGCGGGTCGCGATGGCGCGGGCGATCGTCATGGAACCGGAGCCGGAAGTGATCCTGTACGACGAGCCAACGACGGGGCTCGATCCAAAAAACATCGCTCGGATCGGCCGGATGATCGTCAAGCTCCAGCGCGAGCTCTCCGTGACGAGCGTGGTCGTGACCCATGACATGCCCACCGCTCACCGTGTGTCGAATCGCATTGCCATGCTCTATGACAAGAAATTCCCCTTCGTGGATACGGCGGACAAAATGTGGGATTCGTCGGTCGATACGGTGAGCGATTTCATTCACGGGACCTTACGAAAGGCGGCTGATGGCCCCACGCAATGAAAGCCGAACCCGCCTCGTCGTGGGATTCGTGGTCAGCCTCGTCGCCCTCGGGGCACTGTCGATGTACGTGATCGGCCAGTCCGAAGGGAGTTGGAACCGCAAGAGCGTGATCTCGTCGGACTTTCGCACGATCGCAGGTCTGCGCCGTGGCTCGCCCGTACAGCTTGCGGGGGTCGAGATCGGAACCGTCACCGCGATCGATTTCGTACAGCGGCGCTATTCCTGCGATCCGCTGACCGAGGACGTGGGGCGATGGGGCAGTGGGCGCTCGGATCGTTGCGACGAGTTCTTGTTCTGCGGACCGCTCGGCGAATGTGCGGAGCTCGAGCTGTACGCTTCGCCGTTCCTGCACTCACTCTGCCAAACCGCCGATGACTGCAGCGAAGAAGAGATCTGCGTCAATCACGATTTCAGGAAGCGTGCCCGCCGGGTGCAATGGACCGGTCCGGACGGCGTTTGTGCCCGGTACACCACCGAGCATCGCCGGGTTCAGGTCACGATGACCGTGTTCGCCGACAAGCTCGAGATCATTCGGACGGATAGTTTGGCCACGATCGCGAGCAACGGTGTGCTCGGAGATCAGTTGGTGAACATCACCCCCGGAACCCGCGAGCGGTTGGACGAGCTACCACCCGAGCAGCGACGGATCTCCTCCACCCCTTCGCTCTACGAAGACATCGCGCTCTTTCGGCAACGCATCGACGGCCTGACGATGAAGGTGGATGACAGTCTCACCGCCCTCTCCGAGTTGTTCTCGGGCCTCAACGACGAGAAGACGGTCACTTCGCTCAAGCACACGATCGTCAGCGTCGAAGAGATCACTCGCCAGGTCGCGGATGGCAAAGGCGTCATCGGGGCGCTCGTCAGCGATCCGAAGTACAAGGAAGAGTTCGCCGACACGCTCCGCAGCGTTCAGAAGACGGCTCAAGGCGCCCAAGACTTCGTTTCGGGCGCCAATCGCAGTCTCGCGAAGATCGAGGCCAACATCGATCCCACGATTGTCGAGGCTCGTGAGGTGATCCAGCGCGTCGGTGACACCCTGCGCGCGCTCAAGGACCCGGAAAACAAGAGCCTTGCGGCGAAGCTGCTCTACGACAGCGAAGGCAAGATGAGCGCGGATGCGGAGCAGGCGATCATCGAGTTGCGGAATGCAGCCGAAACGGCGAAGCGGATCATCGCCGAAATCGAGACCGGCAACGGCACGATGGGGAAGCTCGTCTACGACAGCAAAGTTCACGACGACCTGGTCAAGATCCTCCAGAATCTGGAGCGGAACGAAACGTTCAAGCGCCTGACCCGACTCGTGATCGAGTTGGATGAGGGCGAGCAGGCGAAGGCCAAGGCGAAACGGTCCGACCGCTAGTGCTAGAGCACCGATCGGTTCGCGGCGCTCTAGGGCGGGACCCCAGGTCGGGTTTGGCCGAACGTCAGCACGTGTTCGGCGAGTTCCATGGGAAACTCCGCGGGGAGGGCGTGGCTCGCCTCCGGGATGACCACGCATCGCGAATGGGGGATCCGTGACGCGACTTCTTGCATGGTCGGAAGCGACACGAACCGATCGCGTCCGCCGGCGATGACGAGGGACGGGACGCGAATTCGCGGAAGGATGTCATCGCTGCTGTGGTGAGCTGCTTCGCCGAGCATGTCGACGAACAGTTCGGGGCTCATGCGGGCGATCTGAGCCAAGTAGAGTTCGATGTCGTCGACTTCGATCCGCTCGGCATTGAGCTGAGTCTGGAGGCCGATCCATTGGAGCCACTTCGAAGGGATCACCCGACGCCAGATCCGACCTGTCCAGTCTTCCGCGTGACGGGTCGCCGAACGCACGAGTGGAAGAATGTGGCCGACCACGTCGGTTCCTTGAAACGAGGAGAGCACGTGGCCCGACGGACCCGCGACCGAGATCAAGGCTCCAACGAGATCGCGGTGCCGCTTGTAGAGCTCGAGCGCGACCTGAAACCCCATCGAAAACCCGAGCACGGTGGGTCGCTGGAACTCGAGACGCGCGATCACATCGGCCGCGACGTCGGCGAGATCGTGCATCCCCAACATCCACGGACGTGAGGGCAGCGGTGATGAGCCGTGACCCGGGTAGTGCATGAGCGCTACGCGGTACTCGGCCACGAGCTCTGGAATCACGCGTCGAAACGCCCACCCACTGCAGCCGATGCCGTCGAGAATGAGGAGTCCTTTTCGCTTGTCGCCGACATCGAAAACGTCGACGTGAACGGACATGCCGTTACGGCTCATGACGATCACGGCTGTAGGCGGTTCCGAAAAATCAAACCGAGAGGCAGGCATCGAAGTCTCCTTGACTCATGCAACACCGGTTTCAGCGGTGAGCGAAGGAGCACGATGCGTGCCTCGTCGAGTTTCGTTGAGTCGAACGAGGAGGAACGATGAAACGTTCGGTTACTCGTTCTTGCCGCGTTCGTCGTCGGGCTGATCGTCCGCGATCTCGTTGACGCTGGGGTACTTCATGATGTCGCGGCGCGCGATCTTCCACGCCTTCTGGACAATCCATGACAATGAGCGGTCTTGGCGTGCCGCCTCTTCTTGGATCTCCTTGAGCATCTGCTCCGGAAAGTAGAGGCTTTGCTTACGCTTGTCAGAGCTGGCCATCGGTCGTCAGTGTCCCCGTAGGTGCAGAGAATCGCAAAAAAAAGTAGGATCTGACGCAAACACTTGTCAACGGCTCATGTGATTCTTTGCGCCGGGTGACTCGAAGTGGGTCTTTTTGCGCGAAGTCGCGCGCGCAAATCTTTCCGAGTTGTGGTTCGGAGCGGGACTTCACACCGGAGGGCATTGTCTGTGAAGCACGGACGACCTATAGTTTCGCGCCCCGCGAAACGAGAGAAAGCTGACGCTATGGCGTTGACGCAGGCCCAAACGAACGAGTTCAAGAAGTCACTCATTCAGAAGCGCGAGCATTTGCTGGCCGAGGCTCGCCGGACGCTCGAGACGGACATGGTCATCTCTCCTGACGAGCGGATGGATGAGGTCGACCAAGCGTCGAGCGAGTACATGCAAGCGTTCTCGTTCCGCCTACGGGGCCGAGAACGCTTTCTGATGGGCAAGATCGAACGCGCTTTGCAAAAGATCGATGACGGGACGTACGGGCTCTGCGAAGAGTGCGACGAGCCCGTGTCGCTCAAACGACTCCGCGCCCGACCCGAGGCGCAGCTCTGCATTCAGTGCAAAGAAGCCCAGGAGAAGGAAGAAGCCGTCTACGCGACGGACTGAGCCGTCCTGAGGCGTTGTCGGGGGGCGGTCGAGTGGAGCTTCGGCTTCGCTGACGAAGCCCCGTAGGCGGGCGTCTGGCCCCCAGGGCCACGGTCCGCAGGGGAGGGCCTCGGAACTCGCGGGTCACCCGAGACGACAGACGTCGCTCGGGTGGTCTCGGGTCTTGGTGCGTTTTCAAGCCTCGAAAGGAGTCCGACTCGTTCCGGCGTCTCCTGGTGGGGCGTCACGGGGTTTCGGGTCTTCCGCGGCGTTGTTTTGGTTTGGCACTCATCGGTCCTCGACGAGAGGTTGCCGTCACGCGTCGCTCAGAGTGCAGCTCCGTTTTTCGGACCCGACGGATCCCGCTCGTTGCTCACTCAGGGGCGAACGGGGCGACATCGCGCTGCGATCTCCGTCGCAGGGGCGGCCTCCTCGAGGCGGCGGGTGACGGAAACTTCACTGCGGGACGACATCGCGCTGCGATCTCCGTCGCAGGGGGACGATTTGGAACGCGACCTCGATCGAGGTCGCGCGAATTTTCTCGTGTCCGGAGGGCGTCACCGCTGGCCCAAGATGGGCCGAAGGACGCTAAAGCAGTGCCGAGAGGCGGACTTGAACCGCCGACCTAGGGGTTATGAATCCCTCGCTCTAACCAGCTGAGCTACCTCGACGACGAACCGCGTGGGGAACACTTTGGGCCCCCGCGCGGGCGGACGGTTATGCGATGCGCTGGCATCGTCGTCAAGCCTATCCGGAGGTCTTGGCCGACTCGGAATTGCCATGCGCATGTCCCGCCACGTTTACGGAGGCAAAGGTTTCATCGGGGAGCGAGACGACGACGCGGCCGTCGGCCTTGGGCGCCTGATACGTTGAGCAGGGTGCCTCGGTTGTCGAGGAGGCCCGCCAGGAGGGTTTGGATGTCCCGCCAAGTCGTCATTGCGAGCGCTGCTCGAACACCGATCGGAAGCTTTGGAGGCTCGCTCAGCGCCGTCACAGCGCCGAAGCTCGGTGCGATCGCCATCGCCGAGGCCGTGCGCCGAGCCGGGCTGCAAGGGTCCGACGTGGATGAGGTCCTGATGGGGTGTGTCCTTCCAGCGGGGGTTGGTCAGGCGCCGGCTCGACAAGCCATGATTGCTGCGGGGATACCGCCCGATGTGGGGGCCGTGACGGTCAACAAGGTGTGCGGCTCCGGATTGAAGACCGTGATGATGGCGGTGTCGGCCATCCGAGCCGGCGAAGCCGACATCATCGTGGCGGGCGGCATGGAGAGCATGTCGAACGCGCCGTACTTGCTCGCCAAAGCCCGCACGGGGTATCGCCTGGGCAACGGCGAACTCGTGGATGGACTGATTCACGATGGACTTTGGGATCCGTACAACCAGTTCCACATGGGCGTCGCGGGTGAACTCTGTGCCTCCGAGCGAGGGATCACTCGGGCCAGCCAGGATGAGTACGCCCGGCTTTCGTATGAACGAGCCCGAGCCGCGGTGGACGCAGGGCTGTTCGAGGAAGAGATCACCCCCGTGACGGTGCCGCAGACACGAGGCGAAGCGGTGCGGGTCGAACGCGACGAGGAACCATTTCGCAGCGACCTCGACAAGCTCGCTTCGCTGCGAGCCGCGTTCAAGTCGAACGGGACGATCACCGCCGGCAATGCGTCGAGCATCAACGATGGCGCGGCGGCGACCGTGGTGATGGCGAGCGACGTGGCGAAAGATCGTGGGATCAAGCCGTTGGCGCGTTGGGTGGGTCATGCGAGTGCCGCACAAGCGCCCGAGTGGTTCACGACCGCCCCCGCCAAAGCGATCCGCGGACTGCTCACGCAAACCGGGCGCAACGTGGCGGAGATCGATCTCTGGGAGATCAACGAGGCGTTTGCCGTGGTCTCGCTCGTCAATCAAGGTGACCTCGGGATCGCTACGGACCGAATCAACACGCGCGGAGGGGCCATTGCCCTCGGGCACCCGATCGGTTGTTCGGGAACGCGGATCCTCACGACGTTGTTGTTTGCGTTGAAGCAAACCGGATCGCGGGTCGGTGTCGCGTCGCTGTGCATCGGCGGTGGCGAGGCCGTGGCTGCGATGGTGGAGCGGATGTCATGACAGGGATCGAGGTCATCGGAGTGCTGGGCGCGGGTCAGATGGGCGGAGGTATTGCCCAAGTCGCAGCCGCGGGTAGCAAGCGCGTGCTCTTGGCCGACATCGATCGGTCGAGCGCCGAGGCCGGCTTCGACAAGCTCGCCGGACAGCTCGAGACGAGGGTGAAGCGAGGAAAGCTCGACGCGAGCGATTGCGCAGACACGTTGGCGAGGATCGAGGTGGTGTCGAACCTCGACGGACTCGCTCCGGCATCGTTCGTCGTGGAAGCCGTCGCCGAGGACATGGCACTCAAACGCGAGGTGATGCGAAAGCTCGACCTCTGTTGTCGCGAGGATGCGATCCTCGCGACGAACACGAGCTCGATCAGCGTCACGATGCTCGGGGCGCAAACGACTCGCCCCGACCGAGTGATCGGGATGCACTTCATGAACCCGGTTCCGGTCATGAAGTTGGTCGAAGTCATTCGTGGGTTGGCGACGTCCGAGGCGACCTACGCGACGACCTTGGCTTTGGCCCAGGAGCTCGGCAAGACCACCGTCACGAGCAAGGACTATCCCGGATTCATCGTCAATCGACTCTTGATCCCACTCATCAACGAAGCGTGCTTTGCGTTGCAGGAGGGGCTCGGAACCGCCGAAGACATCGATACCGGGATCACGCTCGGGCTCAATCACCCCATGGGGCCGCTTGCATTGGCCGACCTCATCGGGCTCGATACGTGTCTTGCGATTGCCCAAGTCCTGCATCGCGAGCTCGGCGACGACAAATACCGGCCGGCGAGCGTGCTCAAGCAGCACGTCGCGGCGGGTTGGCTCGGCCGCAAATCGGGCCGCGGCTTTTACCGCTACGAGGAGGCGTGACGCCCATGCAAGCGTTCGAGTTTCTCACGATCGAAGATCGCGGTCCCGTACGGATCGTGAAGTTGAACCGACCTCAGGTGCTCAATGCCCTCAACAGTGCGTTGATCGAAGAACTGCTCGCCGCGATCGAGGCGTCCAGTCGGGAGGCCGACGTGCGGGGCCTCGTTCTGTCCGGCACTGGCCGGGCATTCGCGGCGGGCGCCGACATCCGGCCGATGCGAGATTTGACCCCTGATCTCGCGCTCGCCTTGGCGATCAAGGGACAAGCCCTGGGCGAAGCTTTGCAGCGCACGCCCTGGGTCACGATCGCGGCGGTCGAGGGGGTCGCGTTGGGTGGCGGCTGCGAACTGGCGCTCGCCTGCGATTTCATCTACGCCTCGCCGACCGCGAAGTTCGGCCAGCCGGAGGTCAAACTCGGAGTCATCCCCGGATTTGGGGGCACGCAACGGCTGCTTCGACGGGTAGGTTTGCCGCGCGCGCTCGAACTCTGCATGACGGGGCAGACGATCGATGCGGTCGAGGCCCTCCGCATCGGGCTCGTCAATCGCATCGTCCCCGCCGACGATCTCCTCGCGGCCGCCATCCAGACCGTCGAACTCGTGGCGAGTCGGGGTCCGCTCGCCGTCGCCAAGGTCAAGGAAGTGCTCTACCGTGGAGCGGACATGACTCTCGCCGAAGGGAATCGCTGCGAACGTGAGGCGTTTGCGAGCCTGTTCGCGACCGCGGATCAACGCGAGGGGATGACGGCGTTCCTCGACAAACGACCCGCGGAGTTCCACAGCAAATAGGGGGTGGCGGTGGACTTTGGACTGACGGAAGAACAAGAGGCCCTCGTACAGATGTGCCGCGACTTCGCCGAGCGAGAGGTTCGTCCGATCGCGGCGGCGCTCGATCGTGAGGCTCGGTTTCCGAGCGAGCTCGTCGTCCGCATGGCGGAGCTCGGTCTCATGGGGATCGAGGTCCCGGTCGAAGAGGGCGGCAGCGGGCTCGACCCGATCTCGTATGTGCTCGCGATGGAGGAGATCTCCTGCGCTTGCGCATCGACCGGCGTCATCATGAGCGTCAACAACTCCCTCGTCTGCGATCCGCTCATGAAGTTCGCGACCGCGGAACAGCGCGAGCGATTCCTGGTTCCGCTCGCGTCAGGCAAGCAACTCGGCTGCTTCATGCTGAGCGAGCCCGAGGCTGGTTCGGACGCAGCTGCTCAGAAGACGGTCGCTCGACGCGATGGTAGCGGTTGGGTGATCGACGGGACCAAGAACTGGATCACGAACGGCCCGCAGGCGGACGTCGGCATCTTGTTTTGCATGACGGCTCCGGAGCTCGGCCATCGGGGGATTTCGGCGTTCGTCGTCGACATGAACGGGGAGGGGGTCCGCCGGGGCCCCAAAGACGACAAGCTCGGGATTCGCGCGAGCCACTCGTGCCAGGTCATGTTCGACGAGCATCGGGTCGGACCCGATCGCTTGCTCGCAGGCGTTGGGCAAGGGTTCAAGGTCGCGATGGCAACGCTCGACTGCGGTCGGATCGGGATCGCGGCGCAGGCGTTGGGCATTGCCCGAGCCGCCTTCGAGGCGGCAGCCAGCTATGCGTGCCTGCGGAAGACGTTTGGGAAGCGGATCATCGAACATCAGGCGATCGGCTTCATGCTCGCCGACATGGAAACGGAGCTCGAGGCGGCCCGGATGCTGACGTGGCGAGCCGCGGCGGTCAAAGCCGCAGGCGAGCGACATACGGTAGAATCCGCGATGGCGAAGCTGTTCGCCTCCGAGGCCGCCAATCGAATCGCCAAGCATGCCATTCAGATCCACGGCGGCAATGGCTACGTGACCGAGTATCCCGTCGAACGATTCTACCGAGACGCCAAAATCACCGAGATCTACGAAGGGACGAGCGAGATCCAACGCATCGTGATCGCGTCGAAACTGCTCCAGGATTGATGCGAGAGAGAGAAAAACCTATGAAGCTGCGTACTGCTGCATTGTTCGTCGTGATCGCCTTCACGGGCTGCAAGAAGTCGACCTCCGCCTATAGCGACAATCCCGACGTGGCGTCGGAGTTTCGCCAGAACGACTACGAAGGCGACATGGTGACCGGCGAAGAACGCAAGGACTACGAGGACCAAGGCAAGTCCATCTCGCCCAAGACTCTCGCCAACATCGAGGACACGATCAGCGAAGTCTACGACAAGGACTTCGAGCGTTGCCTCGAGATCGAGATGGATACGCAAGGGACTCGGTTCATGCGTAGCGTGTTTTCGGTCGAGTTCACCATCGCGACGACGGGCCAAGCGAGCCGCGCACGGATCTTGTCGATTCAGACCCGCAAACAAGATCCGAAAGGTGCGGACCTCGGCGAAACCTCGAGCGATGGGATGAAGAAGTGCATCGAGCAAGCGATCACGGAGTGGTCGTTCGAGCCGCCGCCCGAGGTCGAATACATCCACACTTACAATGGCCAGGTCGGCGAAGCGTTTTAGTTTTCGAGGGGCGTTCGCAAAGACCCCTTGACGCCGCGGCGACGCTTCACGCCCTGGTGGGCTGGTGGGGCTGCCTTCGCCCCTCAGTGCACGTCGACCGGGGTGAGGCGGCTCTGCCTGGGATCCAGGACTGCGGAAGGATTTGAGGCTCGGAGGGCCTTGTCGACGATGGAGTTTCGGATCTCACAGGCGGAGGCGGAGGTCGAAGCGTTGGGGCGAGCGTTCGCTCGCGAGGTGCTCGCACCCAAGGCCATCGAACTCGACGTGGTCGGTGGGTTTCCGAGCGAAAGCCTCGCGTCGGCCGCGGACCGAGGTCTGCTCGGTGTCGCCGTGCCGTGCGAACTCGGAGGTCTCGGTGCTGGGGCGGTCGCCTACGCCTTGGCCGTCATGCAAACGGCTCGGGCCTGTGCCGCCACGACAGTCGCGCTGTGCGTGAACAACATGGTGGCCGAGGTGGTGGCGACGTTTGGTACCCGCGAGCAGCGAGAACGCCTCGTTCCGCGCTTGTGCGACGGCGGTCTCCGGATCGGTGCGTTTGCGTTGTCGGAGGCAGACGCAGGCAGCGATCCGGCTCGGATGCGAACTCGGGCACGCAAGTCCGATCACGGCTGGGTGCTCGATGGGTCGAAACTCTGGGTCACGAGCGGATCCGCTGCGGGGTTGTTCGTCGTGTGGGCACGAACCTCCCAGGAACCGGGTGCGCATGGGATCTCCTGCTTTCTGGTCCCGGGTGACGTTCCCGGCTTGGTGAGGGGGACACCGGAAGCGAAGATGGGCCTTCACGGCAGCACGACGACGCCACTCGAGTTCGACGAGGTCGAACTCGGAGCCGACGCACTGCTGGGCGACGAGGGGCGCGGATTCGCGGTGGCGATGATGGCCCTCGATGGTGGACGGATCGGGATTGCGGCCCAATCGGTAGGGATCGCCGAAGCGGCGCTCGAGCTCGGGCGGGACGAATTGCGGCGACGATCGGATGACCTCGGTCGGGAAGCGGCCGAGGGTTGGTTCGCGGATGCTGCGACGGAGCTCAGTGCGGCGCGTTGGTTGACGTTGCGCGCAGCGTGGCGGAAGCGCACCGACCAAGCCTTCAGCCACGAAGCCGCTCAAGCCAAGTTGTTCGCGTCCGAACGAGCGAACATGGTGTGCGGCCGCGTGCTTGCGCTGTTTGGCCTCGACGGCGAACGCGAAGCGACGGGCGTCGAACGGCTGGTTCGCGACGTTCGCGTGGCGATGATCTACGAAGGGACGAGTGAGATCCAACGGCTCATCCTCGCGCGATCGATCCTGCGAAGGTTCGAGGGGAGGGTCGCATGAGGTTCCGGTCCGAGGATGATCAAGTGATCGGGCGAGCGTACGGCCCGAGGGTTCTGCCTACGGGACGGCGCCGGGCATGAAGGTTTCGTCGGGGGACGAGGCTGCAATGCTCGTGGAGCACGTGCGCGAGTTTGGGCGCAAGCGGCTGCCGCCGGAGTCGACGCGGTGGGGCCGGATGGACTGCCTGAGCGCAGATGTCATCGGCGACGTGCGAGACCAAGGCTTGTTCGACCTGCTCGTGCCAGAGTCCGAAGGCGGTGCCGGGTTGTCCTACGCCGTCGTTGCCGAGGCGCTTGCCGCCCTCGCCGAGTCGGATGGCAGCGTCGCGCTCGTCGTGGCCGAGCACATCGCGGCAGGACTTTGCGTTCCGAACCCGAGTGACGACCTCGCGACGTTGGGTTGGCCGATCGAAGACCAGGCGGTCGTGACGGTGGGCTCAAACGGGCGGATCGCGGACGCGACGGTTCCGTTCGTGATCGCTGCGAGACTTGCACGATGGTTGCTCGTGCCAACCACTGGGCTCCCTTCGCCTCATGGATCGACGATCACGTGGGCCTTGGTCGATCTTCATGGGGTTGGCGTCGACATCTCCGCGGTGGCGACCTTTGGAATGCGGGGAGCGGGGACGGGGGACGTTCGGCTCGTAGGCGCGACCGCCGTGGCCGCGAGGCCCGAAGGCGTTTCCGCGTCGCTGCGCCGGATCCTCTCTGCCGCGATCGCGGTCGGGATCGGGCGCGGAGCCTTCCGCGAGGGCTTGGCGTACGCACGGACTCGCGTCCAGTTCGGTGAGCCGATCGGCGCGTTCCAGGCGATCCAATGGAAGCTCGCCAACATGGCCACCGACCTCGATGCTGCCGCGTTGCTGGTGCAGCGAGCCGCGGCGCGACTCGACGCTCGAGAAGATGCACGGATCGAGTCGGCACGCGCCCACGCCTTCGTGGCGAGTCGAATCCCGATCCATGGCTCCGAAGCGCTCCAAATCCACGGCGGACTCGGCTACACGGCCCACGCTCACGTCGAACAGCAATTCCGTGACGCTCGCTTCTGTGCGGTTGGACCCTTCGAACCGGCCGTGGAGCGTCGAGCGCTGGCGACCGGGATCCGTTGCAGATTCGAGCGCTAGGCGTTACCTCTCGTCCCCCATGTCGCCCGTGCTGACCCGCCTTTCGATCCGCGCGCTCGCCCATGGCGGGGCAGGCATCGGACAACCGCCCGATCCGGGCCCGACGTGGTTCGTCCCCGGGGCTCTTCCAAACGAAGTGGTCGAAGCCACCTCGGATCACGAGGCTCGACGCTACGTGCGAGGAAGCCTCGTGAGGGTGATCGAGGCGAGCCCCGATCGAACCGCGCCTCCCTGCGTCATCGCGGATCGCTGTGGCGGTTGTTCATGGCAACACGTGCGGCCATCGGCTCAGGCGCGATTCAAACGCGAGATCGTCGCCAATCAGCTGCGCCACGTGGTGCCCGCGGAGAAGGTGCGCCTCGCGTTCGAGGGGGCCGCGCTCGGTTACCGAAGACGGGTCCGGATGCACTACGAGCAACGGGGGGGCGAGTTCGTGCTTGGGTTTCGCGCCGAGCAGTCTCATGACCTCGTCGATGTGTCGACCTGCATGGTTTTGGTACCGGCACTCGACCGTTCGCTACAGCGGCTGCGCAGCGTGGCGGATGTTCTGGCCCCCAACGGGCAGATCCTCGCGCTCACCGACGGCAGTCAAGTCGTCGTCGGGCTGCCCGGGATCCGTCCAGAAGAGCCTCGGATGGAGCGTCTGCAGACGCTGCTCGATGACACCATCATCGGCATCGAGGTCCGTGGCGGCCGACAAGCGGCTCGGATCGGTCGGGCTCGACTCGAGATCGATGCGATCGCTGGGCTTGCGCCGCTCCGCCTCGGACCGTTCAGCTTTGCCCAGGCCCAAGGGCCTGGTGGCTTGCGACTCATCCACCACGTCGCGCGAGCGGCCCGGGCGGAGGGGCTCCGCGTGCTCGAGCTGCATGCGGGCGACGGAAATTTCACCCGAGCGCTCGCGACCATGGCGAAGGTGTGGGCTTCGGATACGGACGAAGAGGCGATCGAAAGCCTGCGGGAACTCACACGCCGCAGCGAATTGCCGATCCGCGCGCACCGGCGCAAGGATGCGACCACACTCAGCAAGCTCATCGAGCGGGGGACGCGATTTCCCGTCGTCGTGCTCGATCCACCGCGTGCGGGATTGGGTGAAAACGAAACCCGCGATCTCTGTCGGGTCGCGGATGGTCGCATCGTGTATGTGTCGTGCGATCCCGCCACCTTGGCGCGCGACCTCGCCGTCGCCTGCAAGCACGGCTTTGCCGTTCAAGACGTTGCGGTCTTCGATCTGATGCCGATGACCCCGGAGGTCGAGGCGGTGGCCACCCTCGTGCGGAGAGGCACGGGTCGGTGAACGATCTGCAGGCGAGCCTCGAGCGGGGGGACTTCGCCGCGGTGTACCTCATCTACGGCAACGAGCCCGGCCCGATGCGAGCGAGCGTCGAGGCGATCCGCGAAGCGGTCGTGGAACCGGGGATGGAAGCCTTCAACCACGAGCGATTCATCGGTCGAGAGCTGGATGGCATCGGCCCCGTGCTCGAAGCGTGTGCTCAGCTCCCACTCATGGCCGCCCGACGTCTCGTTGAACTCGATGATCCCGAAGCGATCGGCAAGGGAGCCGACGCAGCGAAGGTCCAGCTCTCGGCTCTCATCGACTACGTGGCCGACCCGAATCCACGAACGGTGCTCGTGCTCAGCAGCAGCGGTATCGATGGACGGTCGCGGCTCGTGACGGCTGTGAAGAAGCAAGGCGTCGTCGTGAAGTTCGAACCTCTCCGACGCGAACGGGAGGCCGTCGACTTCGTCGCCGAGTGTGCGAAGGCAGGCCGGATCCGGATCGACAAGGCGGCGGCCTCACGGCTCGTGGACGCGGTCGGCTTGCAGCGGTCCGCTTTGATGGCGGCGCTCGAGCGAGCTCATCTCCACGCCGGAGGAAACTCGATCTCGGTCGAGGACGTGGTTGCCGTGGCGGGAGATGCTCGTCAGGCCGTCATCTTCGATCTGACCGATGCGGTGGGTCTTGGAAAACGCGACGAAGCACTCGTGGTGCTCGAACGTTTGTTCCGCGAGACCCCGAGCGGAGAGCTCGGACAGGCGAACGCAACCCTCGCCATGTTGATCCGACAGCTCCGCCTCGTGTTCTTGGCCAAAGCCGCGCAAGGCAACGTGGCGGCCATCCAAGAACGGGCCGGCGTGCCACCGTTCGTTGCACAGAAGCTTGCGCAACAAAGTCGATCGTTCGATCCGACTCGACTTCGGACTGCTTATTCGGGCCTCGCGCGGCTCGATCGCGATTTCAAGGGGGGTGCTGCCTCGGTCGTACGTGCGCCCTACTTGGCCCTGCAGCGCTGGATCCTCGACGTCTGCGGAGGACTCGTGCGCACGGCCCGGCGAACTTGATCGGATCATGCTCCCACCGAACAGTTGAGGCTCCGACTGGACTCTGGTCAGAGCCGTTCTCGCCCTCCGGCATGCGTTTCGGAGAGCGAAGGCAGGTTTACTGCCGGAGCGGGGCCTCTGAAAAGCCCCTCGAAAGACTAGCTCTGCGGGGTCGCACCCGGAGTGGCACGCTTCATCGCCAAAGTGAGGCGAGAGACATAACGAGAGGCCGTGTTGCGGTGGATGACACCTTTGCCCGCGGCCTTGGAGATCGCGGTGACGGCCTTGGGCATCGTGCTCGTTGCGGTCTCGAGATCGCCGGCTTCCAAGGCCTTGCGCACGCGCTTCATGAACGTGCGCAGGGTGGACAAGTAGAAGAGGTTGCGGGCCCTTCGTTTGGGGGTTTGTCGCGCTCGCTTCTCGGATGACTTGTGATTGGCCACGGTAAGATCGTTGCAGGTCGGGCAAGGGTCCGACGTTTGGAACGGGCTTTTTGTCCCACGCCTTCGCTCTTGTCAAGCGCAGTTCCGGGAGCGACCCTGCACATCCGTGCCCCACGCTCGCGTCTACATCGCCCGATCACGCTGGATTGTATCGTTGGGCGTGGCTCTGGTGGTGGGATGCGTATTCACGCTCCCGCCGCCACTTCCCGAGGAAGCGGTCCAACCAACGGCCGGTGTCGTCGCGATCGCTGGACCACCGACCGAGCCAGAGTCGAGCGCTCCGCCGTCATTCAAAGATGGAGATCCGCCATCGCTCGGCATGAATGCGGAAGAGATGAAAGCCTATGCGATCGCCCAAGGGGACCCCGAGCAAGGCGACTTCACGTTGGAAGAAGCGCTGGCGGACCTGCCGGGCGAAGGCGATCTCTGGATTCAATTTCGGACGTTCCTCGGCACACTGACCTGTCGTCTGTTCCCCGATGAGACCCCGATCACGGTCGCCAATTTCGTGGGCCTCGCGCGGGGCCTGCGACCCGCTCGCGATCCGGAAACCGGTGAATGGTCCAACCACCGATTTTACGATGGCACGCAGTTCCATCGGGTGATCGAGGGCTTCATGATTCAGGGCGGCGACCCCATCGGCACCGGGATGGGCGGGGCCGGCTACGTCATCCCGGACGAGTTTCTCAAAACGCTCAGCCACGATCGCGCAGGGATCCTGAGCATGGCCAATCGAGGGGCGGGGACGGGCAGCAGCCAGTTCTTCATCACGCTCGGTCCGACCCAGCACCTCGACGACAAGCACACGATCTTCGGCGAGTGCACGGGTCCGAGCATCGAGATCGCGGAAGCGATCGCCGCGACCCGAGGCCCTGACGATCGCCCCACGACGCCCGTCATCGTCGAGCGCTTGGACGTGACGCGAGGCTCCGAGCCACCGGCCCAAAGTGGAAGTGGAGCGCCGAACGAGGTGTCGGACGAGCCGTCTCCAGTAGGGGGGGTACCTTCGGAAGCCGAGGTACCTTCGGAAGAACTCCCCACCACGGAACCAGAGCCGCCCGTCGTCGAAGCGCCTTGACCCCTCCGGGGCGCGGCTCTCGTCTGTGCGGCGCCCGCGAACTCGCCTGCGTCCCAGTCACCGTTTGGCGCTGGCGCGAACCGGGCTACTCTGCTCCGGCCGATGCTCGTGTGTCCCGAGTGTGGTTTGCGGGTGCAGGAAGGTGCGTACTGCCCGGTCGATGGCGCCGGCCTGCGACCGAGTAGCGACGACCCCCTACTCGGGACGATGCTGGGGTCGTTCCGTGTCGCTCGGTTACTCGGTTCGGGCGGGATGGGCCGCGTCTACCTCGCGGTGCAGCCAGAGATCGGCAGCCGAGTCGCGATCAAGGTGCTCTCGCACGAATGCGCGGACAAACGCGATCTCGTCGAGCGTTTCTTTTCCGAAGCACGAGCCGTCAACCTGATCCGGCACGAGGGCATCGTGAACATCCTCGATCTGGCGACCTTGCCCGACGGTCGGCCGTTCATCACGATGGAACATTTGTCTGGAGCACCGCTCTCGACCCTCATGCGCGCCCGGGGAGCGCTACCGCTCGGCAGCCTCGCCCGGTTGTGCTCCGAGGTCTTGAGCGCGGTCGGGGCCGCACATGCAGTGTCGATCGTCCATCGCGATCTCAAGCCCGACAACATCTTCGTGACGCCGCAAGGTCGCGCGAAGGTCCTCGACTTCGGGATCGCCAAACTCCGTCCGGAGGAAGCGAGCCATTCGAGCCCAACCCGTACCGGGTCGATCCTCGGGACGCCGCACTACATGTCTCCGGAGCAAGCGCAAGGCAAGGCCGTCGACTCCCGCACGGACATCTATGCGATCGGCGTAATCGTGTACGAGGCCGTGACCGGTTGCCTCCCGTTCCAGGGTTCGTCTCTCTATGAGCTGCTGCGCAAGCAGGTCGAGGAACATCCGATTCCACCTTCGACCTTGAAGCCAGACCTTCCCGCGGCGTTCGAGTCGGTCATCCTCCGCGCCCTCGCAAAAGATCCAGCCGCTCGATTCCAAACGGTGTGGGAGTTTGCCGAAGGACTGAACTGGGCGACGACGGGTCTGCCGAGCCATGCGTGGGAGCCCGTGTTGGGGACGGACGTGAAACGGATCGAGCGGCGCCCCACGGAGGCCTCCGGAATCACCGGACCGCCGTCGGGTTCGCGCGACGGCACCGTGACCGAGGCTTCGCTTCCGCCGTCGATGACCGCCGACGTCCCACCCTCGTTGCTACCCCATCCAAGAATGCCGATGCCGGTCGCGGCAAGTGGTTCTGTGCCTCGCCCTCCGGCCAAACGGCGGGGTCGGGTGGGCCTCGTTGTCGTGCTCGCGGGAAGCTGTGTCGCGGCCGGGGCCCTCTGGGTTCGCCGCAACGGCCTGACCGACATCGCGGCGGGCTTCGGCGCGGGACGACCGGCACTGGAGCTCGAGTCCGACGCGTCGGACCGTTTGAAGTTGGCGGTCGCCCAAGCCGAGGAAGCGGCAGCTGCCGCCCATCCCACACAGGCGGACGATGGCGGGGCGTCGAGTTCTCGGCGTCCACCGGGGAAAGATCCGCCAAGTGTCCAAGGCGACGAACCAAGTGTCGAGGGCAAGCCCGCGAAGGCCCAAGGTGACGAGCCGAAGGGCGAGGGCGATGCCGCGAACGGCGAAGGCGATGCCGAGAAGGGCGAGGGCGATGCCGCGAAGGCCCAAGGTGACGAGCCGAAAGGCGAGGGCGAGGGCAATGTCGCGAATCCGTCGGCGTCGCTGCACGGCGACGATTCCCCTGCGGATGGGGAACCAAGCGTTGGCGGTGGGATCGTCTCGGGTTCAGAACGAGATGCCGAGGCCCAAGCGGAGGCGGTTCTGGAGGGCGACGCAGCCGATGAACCCGAGGGTGACGAACCCGTCTCACCGAAGTTCGCCCGCTTCGATGTCACGGGCTACCTACCGACGGCCTTGGCGATGGCACGGCGGATCTACGAAGACGCCGAGTTCATCCGTGTCGACGCCGATGGCGTGCGACCCGACGGCATGGCGGACCTCACGTTGAGCTCGGACTTCAGCGTGCTCTATCGCTTCAGCTCGCCGTCCCGATCCAAGCGCCCCGACGACCTTCCGCTCGGCGTCGATCACAAACCGAACTGCAAGCTCTACGTCAACGTGAGCGCGAGCGGGATCAGCACGTATCCGCTCGAAGGATGGGAGTGCGACGAGCCTTTGCTCAAGGTTCCGAACTGTTCGGCCACCCAGGTCTGGAAGCGGGCGATCGAACAAGGCGCGCCGTCCAAGAATGCGGTCGCGGAACTCGGATACTGGGCGGGCCCGGGCGGCAAGGGCCGTTGGCATCTCTCCGTCGGCGACGTGTTCAGCGAGTGGGTCGTGGACGCCTGCTGACGAGCTTGGCTTGGCGATCGCGTCGGCCCCGATGGGGCCGGCGGTCCGTCGTCGGTGTGGGGGCGGGTCCCCGATCGATCTTGCGGCCGAACAGCGCCACATAACGCCGCCCACCCTCGATCCCGGCCCCGAACAGGCCGAACAGCGCTCGCCAAGACCGATCGCCCTCGCGTACGCCGGTCCCACGGCTCCACCAACCGAGCCCTGGTCCCACCACCTTCGTATCGAGCGAAGGGGTGGCCCATCGAAGATAGGCACCGGGGACCATCTGCAGCCGTTTACCTTTGACCTGGAAATCCCACCACACGAACGCGCCGAGCGTGCCCGCGTTGGTCCCTCGTTCGAAGTGCCATACGAGCGGGAACTGGACGAAATCAAAGTCCTTCCCGCGGCGGCGCTGGGTATACAGCACCGGGATCGCGAACCACGCCTCGTCCTTCGCGATCTGATTGTCGCGAATGAACAGAGGGGCCACCCAAAGCAACTTTCGTTCCTCGTAGGCGTGGCTATACACGAAGAGGGGCGGAACCACTGCCGTCGTGACCTTGTGCTGTTGCTTGACCTGCCAGACCAACAGGCCCGCCTCGAAGAATCGCCGGTCCTTGCGATGGCGACTCACGAACAACGGCGGAACCACGAGGGTGAGGCGTTGGTCTTCCAGTCGATGGCGGCGGTGAAAAAAGAGCGGGAACGCGAAGATCCGGCGGTGCGTGGTGGTGGTTCGCACGCCGACGATGCCGGCGTACCACCCGAGTAGTTCGCCGGGGCGTTGGCTGATCCCGAACAGCGGCGTGTAGAGCCGGTATCCCCCAGGGTCCTTGTCCCAGTAATAGACGAGTGCGCCATGAGTCGTCCGATCGTGCCCCTTCCCGCGAAGGAAGAACGGAAACGAACCGAGCACCTCATAGCGACATTTCGGATCGTCATCGATGCGAAAGCCACAGGTCTGTTGGCGGAAATAGAACGGAAGAACCGCCGTAAACCGACGGTTCTTTCCCAGGCGAAAGACGTCGACGAAGCCTGGCGGAGCGAGTGAAAACCGGGTGAAGTCGTGCCGACGCTTCCCGCCGAACACCACGGGGAACGCGGCCCAGTTGCGTCGTCCGTCGGCTCGCTTGCGATCGAACCACAACGGAACCGCGATGGTCGTGTGCTCGTGTTTGACCTTGTCGGCGAAGTGGAAGATCGCCGGCAAGGCAAGCAAGCGGCGCTTCTTTTCGGCGTCGTGCCACCAATAGAGCGGGACGATGCCGGCGTCGAGGGCCTTGCGGCTCAAGCGATGGAAACCGGGCCCCAGGAGCAACGTATGGGTTCGGCGATGCTTGTCGCGCGAATAGAAGAAGGCGAGGGTGGAGTCGACATCGACCCCGCCCGGTTGCCGCTGGCGAAAATACAACGGAATGATGGCGAGACCTCGCCGCGGGCGTTCGCCCCCGACCCGCGAGCGCCACACGAGCGGCGTCCACATGTCGAGGTCTTGTTCGTCGCTGCGACGGTGATAGAAAACCGGAACGATCCCTGTCTGGCGAACGTGGCCCAACTGTTCGTCGGTGCGGTCGTGAAACACGATCGGTAGCAGGCCCCAGCTCTTGCGGTGAGCCGTCTTGCGCATCGCGAACGGGCCAAACACGCTCGTCGCGGTGTCGCCGTGGCGTCGGTGCCCACCGATCGGCGTCAACACCAGGGCACGGTCGCCGATCTGCCGGCGATAGAAGATCGGCACGATCGCGGTGTGACGCTCGTCGGGACGCTGAACGTCCCATCCGAGGGCCAAGACGCCAATCGTTTGTTGCTCGGGAGTTTTGCGGAGGACGAACCACGGCGATGTGAAGGACCGTTCGTGGCGAACCGGGTTCCACGTCACGCCCGTCAGAAGCCAGGGCAAGACCGCATAGCGATGGTCTCCGCGTCGACCCGCAAACCAAATCGGCGCGAATCCATGGCTCGCACCATCAGCTCGTCTCTGAGCGTAGATGGGCCCGAAGACGGTCGTGCGTGCTTGGGCCTCGTCGTCGCGCACACGCCAGAACAACGGCGTGACCATGGTCAGGCGACGGTGTTCGTCCCAGCTCGCATACGACAAGAGCGGAATCAGCCCAAGGTGCGCTCGCCCTTGACGACGGTCATAGAACGCGAGCGGCCCGACCACCCAAAGGTTGCGCCCGGGCTTGTCGGCCGACGATGGGCGATAGGCGTGCCAGACCAGGCCCAAGAACGCCGATGTCCGGCGACCGTCGTCGGAGCGAGACATGAACGTGAGGGCGGGAGGAAACGCGCCCGCCCAACCGTGGCTCGTACGACGACCTCCCCCGAGCAACGTCCAGACCGCACGATCGTCGCCGACCCGTCGGCTGACGAACAACGGAAGGAGGATCTGGGTCGTCGCGTCGGTCGATTGGTCGTGAAAGCGGTAATAGAGTGGTGCGACGAACTGGTTGCGTTGCTGCGGGTCGCGATACGACCCGACCGGTCCAACGAGCGTCAACCGACTTCCACGCAAACGGTTCTCGGTATGCCAAACGAGCGGGGTGACGGAGAGCACCCGGCGATCCGGTTTGTCCGCGTTGAAAGTGAGGAGCAGCGGAACGGCCCACGCCGAACGTCGACGCGCAATGTCGTTCCGTTTGATCCATGCCCACGTCCAGAGCTCGCTCCGGTTGCCAAACTCGGTCCGCTGCCAAAAAGCGAACGGCGCGACCGCGCCATACCGCTTGCCCTCGAGCTTGTCGTGGCCTCCGACGTAGAGGAACGCGAAGTCGTAGCGCTTGGGTCCCCGATCGAAGCGCCAGAACAACGGTGCCGCGACGAAGTGACGCTTGTCGTTCTCGAGGTTGGCGTCGCCCAGGTCCTTGTGGCCGTACCAAAACAACAAGGCCGAGACCCCCATGAAACCGTCAGGAGTCTTTTGTTGATAGTGAAACGGCACCGCGAAGAAGTTCTTGACGAACTTGGTGCCCCACCACCAGACGAGCGGGAACTGGCCGAAGTTGAATTGTTCTCCGATCCGTCGATAGCCCATGAGGAGCAGCGGAGCGCCCCACACGGTCTTGCGGGTCGAGAAGCCGCCAAAGAACATGAACACCGGATTGATCCATCGCCTTCGCTCCTTCGCGGTGGCATACCAGCCGAAGGTGAGGCTCAGGTCAGCGTGGACGAACCGTTCGGGGTGACCCGGCTTCGGCTTGCGGTGGACGAACAGCGGCGGAAAAGCGATCGCGCGGGTGCGATGGGTGTCGTACTCCCGATTGAACCAGAACGGGGGCACGTCCCGTTTCCGAAGCAGCGTGCTCGTCGTGGGAGGGCTCGGCGGAGGCTCGGTCGCAACTTCGAGAGGAGCCGGCGTCGATGGGATGCTGGGCTCCGTCGCGGGCGGTGACGATGTTGGCGAGACCGTTGGTTCGACCGCCTCAGGGTCTGCACCAGACGTCGTTGCGGTCGGCGACTCGGGTGCGGTCGAGGCTTCACGGGGCGGTGTGAGGAGAGGGGACTCGTCGCGAGGAGGCGAGGTCGCGGAAGCGTCCGTCGGAGGAGGCGGAACCGGTGGCTCTTCCGCGGAAGCAGCAGCGTTCTGCGGAGCTGCCGTCGCGTCGGCGCGAGCGATGGCGACCGGGGCGAGCCCAACGAGGAAGGCCGCCGCTTGGGCGACTCGCAAGCCGAATCGACGGACGCTCGGCAGCCACGCCTTGGCCTCACGCGGGGTTCGGTGCGTTGGGTCGAGCCCGAACCGCGCGGGGGCTGTTGGCTGTGGGGCGAGCACCAGCCGCGTGGACATAACGAATCCGGGGTGTGCGGTCAATGGCACGCCTCCCGTTTTGACAGGGCAACGGTGGCGTTCTAGACCCTCGTTCATGAGCGGCGTGCCGTTGAAATCTCCACCCGACCTCGCGGCCCTCCGTGTCGACATCGCGACGCTTCGCAGGAAGGGCGTCTCGCGGCACGACATCTCGACGATGCTCGAACCCGCATGGCTTGCCATCGCGCTCGATGACGTCGATGCCGAGGTCAATGAAGCCGGTCGAGTCGAAATGGATCTCATCTTTCCGAGCGATGGACCCGTGGTCGGCATGGGCAAGTTGCGATTTGCGTACCGAGTTCCATGCGGGCGCTGTCTCGAGCCCGCGTCCGTGGATGTCGACGCGGAGATCTCCGCAACTTATGTCGTAGGCGAGGATTTGCCGGCACCCTCTGGAGCGCCGGGAGCCCAGTCGAATGAGGACGAACCAGGGTTGGGACTCAGCGCGGACGACCTCGATACGTGGCTGTTCGACGGTCACACGCTG
>Ga0315912_10000510_pt1 | contig 69786 bp, 52 predicted proteins | sample VfabasoilMG_FD_204469 | JGI IMG/M metagenome (GOLD analysis project Ga0315912, IMG submission 204469) | Garden soil microbial communities collected in Santa Monica, California, United States - V. faba soil | ecosystem: Environmental > Terrestrial > Soil > Garden | place: USA: California... | reverse complement strand
GGGTCCATCGATGCGGCCCTCTCCAGCAGGCGGATAGCATCATCAAATTTCTCAGTCTTCAAAAAGTACAACCCTTTGTTACGATAAGCCCAGCCATTATACGGATCAAGTATGATGCTCTGATCTCCATCCGCTTTTCCTTTTTCCAATTCACCGGTCATCAGATAAAAATATCCACGGTTGTTCAGGAAGTATGCGTCGTTTGGTTTTGCGGTTAACGCGCTGCCAATCCTGGACATGGCTTCCTTAAAGTCTCCCAGCTCCGCGGCGATCATAGCCAGGGCATTGCTCGCGTCAGGATCATTCGGGTTAGTTTGAAGTACCCTATTGAGAAAATACCTGGCGCTGTCAAAATTCTTCTGATAATAGTAGAGGGTGCCCACGTTGATCTCCACTTCCCGGTTCGCCGGATCAATCTCAAGCGCTCGACGAAAGGAGCTGTGCGCTTCATCGAATTTTCTCAGCTTGGTCAGCGTCAGCGCGCGGGCAAAGTGCAGGGGCAGTGTGTCAGGCTTTACTTTCTCAACGCGTTCCAGATCGGCTAGCGCACGGTAGTATTCTTTCAACTCGTAGGCAGCATTTGCCCGATTAAGGTACGCTTTGTCGTAATCCGGGTGGCAAAGAAGTGCGCGATCGTAAAACGCATAAGCCTCATCATATTTTCCCTGACTGTAATAGAGTGTTCCCAAATTATTTAGCGCATCAGCAAAACAGGAATCCAGCTTCAGCGCTTCCTGAAAATATTTTTCAGCCTCCTCCCATTGTTGCAGCTTGACCTTCTCATTGCCTTGAAGAAGATGGCGTTCCATACGGACTTCCCGGCTTTCGCTGCAAGCCATCAAACTGAAGAGTAGTACGGTAAACAAAACAAATCTCATATCCGGTTGAACTAATCGCGGCGCAATTTAGGAAAGTCTTTCGAACGATTTCGGTGCGGTTCCAAACGTTGGTTAGCTTGGGAAAAGCTAAAAAAATTGGCAATAAGTGAACGGAAGATTTTGAGATCTACCTACTATTTGATTTCTTCGTACCGCATTTAGCAATGAGAAACATTTTCACCATAAGCGTACACCACCACCATCATACACTTGACACGGTGCGTGGCATAGCTTTGTAGTGAATTTTAGAATAAAGATTTCAAAGGCTTGTCATGTGTGACAAGCCTTTTTTGTTTAATGACCCTTGAGAAAAAATATAAAGTATGAATACGCTGCTGCGAATTGCCATTCAAAAAACCGGACGACTACAGGAAGGATCCATCGACCTGCTCAAAGAAAGCGGACTTTCCTTTAGCAATGGAAAGGACCAACTGAAAACACAGGCGAGGAATTTTCCAGTCGAGGTACTGTTTCTCAGAGACGATGACATCCCTCAGTATGTTGAAGACCAGGTAGCTGATGTTGGTATTGTCGGCGAAAACATCTTCGCGGAGAAACAAAAGCAAAATGCGCTCGTCAAACGGCTCGACTTCGCGAAATGTCGATTGGCGATGGCGGTTCCCCGGACAGAAAAGTACACTGGCGTGCAATGGCTCAACGGAAAAAACATTGCCACCTCCTACCCTAACATCGTAAAGAAGTTTCTATCTGACAATGGCGTGAACGCCGGCATCCATGAAATTAGCGGCTCGGTAGAGATCGCTCCAGGCATCGGCCTTGCAGATGCCATTTGCGATATCGTCAGCACCGGCAGTACACTGCTCAGCAATGGTCTCCGGGAAGTTGAAATCGTTATGCAATCGGAAGCGGTGATTATCGCGAATCCCAATCTCGACGCTGAAAAGCAAAAGATACTCGATAAGCTCCTGTTCAGAATCGAGGCTGTCAAGAAAGCCAAGAACAGCAAATACATTTTATTGAATTGTCCCAATGATTCCATTGAGAAGATCACGCAGGTAATACCAGGCATGAAGAGCCCAACCATTATTCCGCTGGCGCGAAAAGGCTGGAGCTCGCTTCACTCCGTCGTGGATGAAAATGATTTCTGGGAGAGAATTGACCAGCTGAGGGAATTTGGCGCGGAAGGAATTCTGGTCGTGCCGATTGAGAAAATGATCGTGTAAGGATTGAAAAATTTAAACATTGGAAAATTGAAATATTAACTCCACTCTTTCAGACAAACCAATCTTGCAATCTTTCAACCTTCAAATCTTAAAATAGAAAGACATGAAAATATTCAACAACCCGTCTCCCGAAACCTGGACAGACCTGTGCAAGCGGCCGCAATTGGAGCTTGAGTTCCTGGAAAGTTCAGTGCGCAACGTGATCAACCGCGTGAAAAAATCGGGGGATGATGCCTTGCGCGAACTTACCCTTCAGTTCGATAAGGCGACTGTTCAAGAATTCGGTGTAACCACAGACGAAATTGCCGAAGCAGAGAAAAAACTTTCGGCGGAATTGAAAGACGCCATTCGCACAGCGGCGGGCAACATCGAGAAGTTTCACGCAGCACAAAAACGAGACGTCCTCAAAGTAGATACCATGCCCGGCGTGAGTTGCTGGAGAAAAGGCGTCGCGATCGACAAAGTAGGAATTTATATCCCCGGCGGTTCAGCGCCATTGTTCTCGACGGTGCTGATGTTGGGTGTGCCCGCAAGGCTGGCGGGATGCCGTGAAGTAGTACTGTGCTCTCCGCCTGATCAGCAGGGGAAAATAAACGGCGCTATCCTTTTTGCCGCCAGCCTTGTGGGTATTAAAAAGATTTACAAAGTAGGTGGCGCCCAAGCGATCGCTGCTATGGCCTTTGGAACTTCGACCATACCGAAGGTCAATAAAATCTTCGGTCCTGGAAATCAATATGTAACCAAAGCCAAGCAACTGGTTATGGAAGAAGGATTAGCGATCGATATGCCAGCAGGACCTTCTGAAGTTCTTGTCCTAGCTGACGAATCTGCCAACCCGGCCTTTGTCGCCGCGGATCTACTTTCACAAGCAGAACACGGAGAGGACAGCCAGGTTATTCTTGTCGTGAACAACCAATCCACCTTACAGGCGGTGGAGAAGGAAGTAGACGAACAACTAAAAACGCTCCCCAGAAAATCCATCGCTCAAAAAGCCTTGCTGAACAGCCGAGGTGTTGTCATCCCGGAGCAAAAGACTGCGCTCGATTTTGTGAACGAGTACGCGCCGGAGCACTTGATCATCAATACCAAAAATGCCGAGGCGGTCGCCGAGACGATTATCAATGCCGGTTCAGTATTCATCGGAAACTTTTCGCCCGAGGCCATCGGCGACTATGCCTCCGGAACCAACCACACCCTTCCAACCAATGGGTATGCGAAAGCATTTGCCGGTGTTTCGTTGGAGAGTTTCATGAAGTACATTACCTATCAGCAACTAACCGAAGAAGGTTTGCGAACGCTTGGCCCCGTCGTTGAAAGAATGGCTGAAGCGGAACAGTTGGTTGGTCATCAGCGGGCAGTGAGCGTACGGTACGGGAAAAAGTAGCAGGCAAAAGCAAATAATAAAAAGTTCAAATATTTATAAAGACGTGATCAAGCTCGAAAAACACACGATCGACATTAATAAACTTGTTCGGAAGAATATTCTGGCGATGAAACCATATTCTTCCGCCCGGGATGAATTTAAAGGTGAAGCAGAAATTTTTCTGGATGCAAACGAGAACCCGTATCGTTCTCCCTACAACCGATATCCCGACCCGCTGCAATGGAAGGTCAAAGTGCCCCTTGCGAAAATTAAGAAGGTAAAACCGGAGCAGATCTTCCTCGGCAACGGAAGCGATGAGGCGATTGATCTGCTGATCCGCGGATTTTGCGAACCGAACCGTGATTCAATTCTTATCACCGAGCCTACCTATGGAATGTACGCCGTCTGCGCTGACGTGAATGCAGTCCGCATCGATCGCGTGTTGCTTACACCCGATTTCGACGTCGACCTAAATACATTACTGGGCGCCATCAATGAAAGCACGAAACTCATATTCCTCTGCAGTCCCAACAATCCAACAGGAAATCTGCTTACGCGGCAGAAGATAATTCAGGTCCTCGAACAATTCTCAGGTTTAGTCGTTATCGATGAAGCTTACATCGACTTCACCAACAACAAAAGTTTTCTTGCCGAGCTTGACAACTATCCAAACCTGGTCGTGTTACAAACGTTCTCCAAGGCCTGGGGATTGGCCGGATTAAGGCTCGGAATCGCTTACGCGTCGACAGCCATCATCGACATCCTAAACAAAATCAAATATCCTTACAACGTAAACATTCAAACGCAACAAATTGCCGTGAAAGCATTGGCAAACGTTGCTGTCAAGAACAAAAGGGTAAAGGAAATTGTGCGTGAACGCGGTGCACTGGTAAAAAAACTTCTTAAGCTGAAGATTACCCAAAAAATATCTCCTTCTGATTCCAACTTCATCCTCGTACAAGTGGAAAACGCCGACGCGATTTACCAATACTTGCTCGACAAAAAAATAATTGTAAGGAATCGATCTCGTGTCGCGCTGTGCGCGAATTGCCTTCGAATTACGGTCGGCACACCGAAAGAAAATGAAAAACTAATCAATGCATTAAAGAAATTATGAAGAAGGTACTCTTTATTGACCGCGACGGAACCCTGATCATCGAACCAGCCGACGAACAAATCGATTCGCTGGAAAAGCTCGAGTACTATCCTGGAGTTTTCACGTGGCTGGGAAAAATTGCGGCGGAAACGGATTTCGAGCTGGTGATGGTCACCAACCAGGATGGACTGGGTACTTCCAGTTTTCCCGAAGACACCTTCTGGCCTGCGCACAACAAAATGATGAAAGCGCTCGAAGGTGAAGGGATCAATTTCAAAACCGTATTCATTGACAAAAGTTTTGCCCGTGAGAATAAGCCAACCCGGAAACCGGGTACAGGATTGCTCACCGAATATATGGGCGACGGATACGACTTGACGAATTCGTTCGTCATCGGCGACCGGATCACAGACGTTCAACTGGCGAAGAACCTTGGATGCAAAGGTATCTTCATCAACAATGGAGGTTTAAAAGATAAAATCGCAAGCGAAAAACTGGAAGAATTTTGCGCGATCACCACGACTGAATGGAAAGACATCCACACGTTCCTGACAAAACCCAATAGAACGGCCAGTGTGACCCGAACCACCAAAGAGACCGACATTCAGATTGAAATTAATCTCGATGGAACGGGAAAATCAAAAATTGAAACGGGCCTCGGATTTTTCGATCACATGCTTGACCAGCTTGCGCGCCATGGAAACCTGGATCTGACCATAAAGGTCAAAGGCGATCTTCACATCGACGAACACCATACCATCGAAGACACCGCTCTTGCTCTGGGAGAAACCTTTTTGAAAGCATTAGGTTCGAAGCGCGGAATCGAGCGTTACGGTTTCTGCTTGCCCATGGATGATTGTTTGGCGCAAGTTGGAATTGATTTTGGCGGTCGGCCCTGGTTGGTTTGGGAGGCTGAATTCAAGCGAGAAAAAATTGGCGAAATGCCAACAGAGATGTTCTACCACTTCTTCAAGTCCTTTTCAGACACAGCCAAGTGCAACCTGAACATCAAGGCGGAAGGAACAAACGAACACCACAAGATTGAAGCGATCTTCAAGGCCTTTGCAAAATCCATCAAAATGGCCGTGAAGAAAGAAGGAAATGAGCTGCCTTCAACAAAGGGATTGCTTTAAGTAATAACGAATTACAAATGAAACTAGCTATCATTAAATACAATGCGGGTAACATTCAATCTGTATCATTCGCGCTGGAACGTCTCGGCGTTACCTTCGCGATAACCGATGATATAGAAGAAATTCAGCGCGCCGAAAAAGTGATCTTTCCGGGTGTAGGTGAGGCTAGCACAACCATGGGCTACCTTCGCTCGAGAAAACTTGATCAGGCAATTATCAACCTTAAACAACCTGTACTTGGAATTTGCTTGGGGATGCAACTCCTGTGTAAATACTCTGAAGAAAATAACACCGAGTGTCTCGGGGTATTCAAGGAAACTGTGAAACTGTTTCAGTCCGACAAAGATCACAAAGTTCCTCACATGGGATGGAACACTTTATCAGTCGCCGATAGCTGGCTCGATCCGGTATTAAAAAATCAGTTTGTTTATTTCGTTCACAGCTACTACGTACCGGTAAATGCCAACACGTCGGCTACAACGGAGTACACCACGCCCTTCAGCGCGGCGATGCACAAGGAGAATTTTTATGCTGTGCAATTCCACCCTGAAAAATCCGCGGCTGCCGGTGAACTGGTCCTGAAAAGTTTTTTAAACATTTAGACCTATAGACATCACATGAGAATTATTCCCGCCATTGACATAATTGAAGGCAAGTGCGTACGACTTACGCAAGGCGACTTTGCGCAGAAAAAAGTCTATCACGACAACCCGGTTGACGTCGCCAAATCATTCGAAGATGCGGGTCTGCAATACCTGCACGTTGTTGACCTCGATGGAGCGAAAGCCGGCAAAGTAGTAAACTGGAAGACCATTGAAAAAATCACTTCGTCAACGAACCTTTCCGTTGATTTTGGTGGCGGCATCAAGACGGCGGAGGAAATTAAGAACGTTCTCCATACCGGTGTCAAGCAGGTTAACCTCGGAAGTATCGCTGTCAAATCTCCTGACAAGGTGGTAGAATGGATAGGTCAGTTTGGATCAGAAAAAATAATCCTGAGCGCCGACGTGCGCGATGAAAAAATACTGATCAACGGATGGCAAGAGAATGCGGAAATTCCCGTCATCTTTTTTCTGAAAGATTACCTCATGAAGGGAATTGAATACGTCGCCTGCACCGACATCAACACAGACGGCATGCTGAGTGGTCCAAACCTTGAACTTTACAAAAAGATTATGTTGGCCTTCCCCACCTTTCACCTTACGGCGAGCGGAGGGGTACGCAGTGTGGAGGATATCAGAGAATTAAGACGCATTGGCGTAGATGGTGTAATTCTTGGAAAAGCGATTTACGAAGAGAAGATCACCCTTAAAGAATTGGAAACGGCATAACATGTTAACCAAAAGAATCATATCCTGTCTCGACATCAAAGATGGTCGCACCGTAAAGGGGGTGAACTTCGTCAACATCAGGGATGCGGGTGATCCGGTGGAGTTGGGCGCGGAGTATGCTCAGCAAGGCGTTGATGAACTGGTGTTTCTCGACATCTCGGCAACCAACGAACAACGGAAAACTTTCGCTTCACTCGTCAAGGACATCGCGCGACACATCAACATTCCCTTCACTGTTGGCGGCGGCATCAGTAGTATTGCCGATGTAGAACCATTGTTAGCGGCGGGTGCCGACAAAGTAAGTGTCAATTCGGCGGCAGTGAAGAATCCATCACTGATTGATGACCTATCCAAAGCATTTGGTGCGCAGTGTATTGTCCTGGCCATTGATGCGCGAAAAGTGGACAACGCCTGGGTCGTTCATACCCACGGCGGAAAAAATCCGACAGACAAAAAACTTTTCACCTGGGCAAAAGAAGGACAGGAACGAGGTGCCGGAGAAATCTTATTCACGAGCATGGATCATGACGGCACCAAGAATGGTTTCGCCATTGATCCACTTCACAAGTTACATGAACTGCTGACTGTTCCCGTCATTGCATCCGGTGGTGCCGGGAAAATGGAGCATTTCATCGACGCCTTCATCCTCGGCAAATGCGACGCGGCACTCGCGGCCAGCATTTTCCACTTCGGCGAGATTAAAATTCCTGAACTGAAATCATTTTTGAAAGCAAAGCAAATAAACATCCGATAAGCATGGACTCGACCACAATAGATTTTTCAAAAGTCAAAGGGCTGGTGCCTTGCATCGTTCAGGATGCACAAACTTCCTGCGTGCTCATGTTGGGATTCATGAATGAGGAGGCTTATCAAAAAACAGTTCGTGAAAAGCGTGTCACTTTTTTCAGCCGCACCAAACAACGTTTGTGGACAAAGGGCGAAACTTCGGGAAACTTCCTTGAACTGGTGGATATCAAAATCGACTGTGATCAGGATACATTGTTAGTTAAAGTAAAACCGACGGGTCCGGTTTGCCACACCGGCGCCGACACTTGCTTCAACGAAAAGAACGATGCGTGGAACTTGCAATCCCTGGAAGCTATCATTAAAGATCGAAAGGCAAATCCGCAACAAGGTTCCTACACCAACAAGTTATTCGATTCGGGAATTAACAAAGTAGCGCAAAAGGTTGGCGAGGAAGCGGTGGAGTTGGTGATCGAGGCGAAAGACAACAACGCAGAACTATTTCTGAATGAATCCGCTGACCTCATGTTTCATTATCTGGTGCTACTAACCGCCAAAGGTTATTCCCTCGACGATGTCATTGGGGTGCTAAGAAAGCGTCATTCAAAATAGAAGTAGCGTCGACTTACTCCTTTCCGACCACGATGTTGTTCGCTTTGGGATAAATCTTCAGGTAAGACAATTTATAACGGATTACCTTACTTCCCTTTGTAAAGGCATACTCACCTTCGATGAGATCTTTCGGTTCAAAAATCATTGAAAAGTTTAACGTTGATCCATCCGGCTCGAGGTGCTTGTAAACTAATCCTCCACCCTCAACCATGGTGGCAAATTCACCGACGATAGGATACTTCGTTGCTTCCCGGTAGCTCAGCGACACTTCGATAAACTCCCGCTTCGATCCGCGGTGGTCTTTCAGGATGGCAATCCTGGCATAGTTATCCTTGCGTGCGACAACGCGTTCGCGTTCAGCGCCGGTTAAGATGTTATGACCTGTTTTGGTGATGATGCAGGATACTGAGTAAATCCCCTCCAAATTATTGAAAGTGCCAATCTCCTTCTCGAAGTAGCGCTTGATCATTTCCTCGAAGTCCATGAGCTCATACTGGACCTTTTTTGATCCGAAAAGACTGCTCATAATAGGCTGCCCGCTCGCCATTCCACAACACAGCACGAGGGCCACAAAGAGTAGGTGTTTTTTCATACGTGTCTCTATTCTAGAACCGAATGTCCTGGTAAACACTATTTATGGAAGTTCTGCAGGATAATTTCCCTTTCATCGCCTCTGGCTTAAAAAGGGATTTTCCCAGCAGCATACGAACACATTCCTGGATTCCTTCAGTAATAGAAGGATGTGGGTGCACACACTCCGCTAACTCTTCAATACCCTTATCCATGGAAATCAACAAAGCAACAGCCTGAATCGCACTGGACGCGTGATTACCCACAACCTTCATGCCCAGAATCTTCATTGCCTCATCGTTGGTTACCAATAGCTTGATAAAACCCTGGGTATTTCGTTTTGCAATCGCGCGTGGGATACAGCTATAATCAAGTGTTACTACACGGTAGTCAATCCCTTTTTCGCGGGCGTGGATTTCGTTCAGTCCTACGCCAGCAACTTCCGGATTCAGAAACATGATCGTGCTTATATTCTCATAGACCAATTTCCGGTCGGGATTTCCAAATATTTTCTCGACCGCATAGCGTCCTTCTAACTCTCCCACGTTGACCAACGAAATGTCGGCAGTGATGTCACCGACGGCATAAATATTTGAAATGTTGGTTTGCGTGTCGTTGTCTTCAATGCCTCGTTTGGAGATACTGATGTCCACGGTATCATCCCACAGTTCTTCATAATTGGGGGTTCGTCCGACGGCGATCAGTGCTTTCTCAACATTGAACACCGCCTTGCTGCTGTCATCGTATTCCAACTCATACTCGACGCGGTCGTGCTTGACCTCCATTCGAATGAGCCTTGAATTGCGATGGATCAACACGCCATTGTTTTCCATGTTGCGCTCAATCACCTGAACGATGTCTTCGTCTTCAAAAGGAAGGATACGATCACCTTTATCGATCAGGTGAACTTTGGTTTTTCCAAAACCAGAAAATATCGTAGCGTACTCGCATCCGATAACCCCGGCGCCTACGATCACCATGCTCTCCGGAAAGTCTTCCATCGTCTCGATCCCCTCGCTGGTCATCACAATTTTCTCATCGATGGGAAGCTCAGGGAGATAACGTGGTCTGCTGCCGGTGGCGAGAATAACGTAGTCTGTGCTGACAATTTCTTTTTGATATCCGCCGGTATCGATCTCCACCCGATTTTGTCCAACCAACCTTGCTGTTCCCTTTTTAAAAGTAAGCAGGTTTCCATTGATCGAGTTCTCCAACAGGTGGATGTGTTCCACCAACATGTTCTTCCGCTCCTCGACGGCGCGTTTTACCTCCGCCTGAATTTCTTTATAGTTGATACTCGGAACCTGCAAATTGAAACGCTTCAGGTTCTTGCGAAAAGACGCGGTTTCCCGGGAAAGCTCCCACCAGGTTTTCGAGGACAAAGCGCCGTTTGTAACGCCGGCTCCCCCTACGCTGCATTTCTCGATGATTAAGGTTTTCTTTTTGAAATCGAGGGCTCGCATAGCAGCGGCATACCCCGAAGGCCCAGCCCCGATGACAACTAAATCATACTTGTCCATTGACCATTAAAGCGACAGTGATCGAGTTACAATTTACGCTTTAGTCGTCAGGAATAGAAGAATTTAGGGCCTGATTTAAGGGATTAACACACACCACGCATTTGCCAGAATATTAAGCGAATATGCTTAAATTTGCAGGATATGCCTTTCTGAGGAAGTTTGGATGAAGTTACTGTACTCTATTCTCTATTCCGGTCACCAGTTTGTTAGTTCTGCATCAAGTAAAAGAGGCGTAGTTCTGTCAAACGCCATAGCCTTAATCATGCTGGGCGCAAGCTTCGCGCTGGGCATCATCTACTTCTTTTCATACGGATGGGGCCCTGTTACAGCCGCCATACCAGGCGTTGGGTTGTTGTGTGGACTAACCATTCTCATCAACCGCATGGGCATGACATTGCTGAGCCGCATTTGGATCTCGCTGACGGTGCCTTTCGTCGTCACGTCAATCTCCATTTACTCTAAAACGATCTACTATCATCATCCAGACGAGCTCGACTACTTTACCTTTCGCTTTATCATACTGGGTAGTTGCTCTTTTCCCTGGACGTTGTTCTCGTTCCGCGAACGGGGCTACCTATTTGGAACCGCCGCCGCCGGCTTTTTGATTCTCATGTTGCACGATCCCCTGCATGAACTCTTTGATGTTCCGTACAATAATGAAAAGCTGAAAGCCACCGTTTACTATTTTACGAACATCGTCATCTTCGTCTCGTACTGCATTCTCGTCGGCTCTTTAGGTTTTTTGAAATGGGTGTCTGAAAGAAATGAATACAGAAACCTGGAATTAATCGCTGCGCTCAACAAAGCCAACGAAGAATTGGTTGGCAAGAATTCGGAGATCGAATCGCAGAGTTCGGAGTTGATGGCGCAAAGCGACATCCTCCATACCAACCAGAAACAATTGCTCGATGCTTATGAAGTTATTCATGAACACAAAGTAAAGCTGCAGTCGCAAAACCAATCCCTGTCGTCGGAGCTGGTCGCTAAGAATAATGACCTGACCGATACGAATACCGAACTGATCAAGCATAACAATGAATTGCGACAGTTCTCTTACACCGTCTCCCATAATCTGCGCGGACCGGTTGCCAGCATCTTAGGACTTGTTGAACTTATTGATATCACGAACGCGCGGCCGGAGGATGCTGAAATCCTGAACCACTTGAAGACCGCGACCGAGCGTCTTGATACGATCATCAAGGACCTGACAAAAATTATCGACATCCGCCACGACATTTTTAAGATCCGTCAGAAAATCGAGCTGTCGGAAGAGATCGACAGCATTGCCAAGGTGCTCAGAAAGGAAATCGAACGGCACGGCGTGGTGATTAAAAGAGAATTCCAGGAGTGTCCAGCGCTTTACTCTGTCAAGCCGATGATTCACAGTATTCTGTACAACCTCATCAGCAACGCCATCAAGTATCGCTCTGCCGAACGTCAGTCGGTTATTGAAATACGGTCGGAGGAAAATGCTTCGTTCTACATCCTCGAGGTGAAAGACAACGGGCTGGGCATCGATTTGAACCGCCACAAAGACAATCTTTTTAAACTTTACAAGCGCTTCCATTTTCATACGGAAGGAAAGGGACTTGGCTTATACCTCGTGAAACTTCAAGTAGAGGCCTTGGGTGGAATGGTACAGGTGGACAGTGAGCTGAATCGATTTACCAAGTTTACCATCTTACTGAGCAAGCCCGAAAACATTCAACGTCAGGTATTGTATAAGGAGCCGTTCGCCGAGATTTTTTTCGATGCACAGTTGAATTCAACTGGCGTAGTTTGGAACGGGCCGCTATCCAGTGAACAGTATCGCACTGTTTTTCAGAAGTGCCTTGAGTTTGTGAAGGTGTATAATACCCCCAACTACATTGCCGACATTTCTCAACAGGGACCAGTCGCCAATGAAGATCAAATCTGGATGTTCAAGGAAATCATCCCCGATGCGGCACGAAACGGCCTGCGAAAAATTGCAGCGATTCGGCCCGATGCCGCAGAAGGCACCGTGCTGGATTATCTCAGCGGCATCAACAAGACCCTGTCTTCCCTCGGCGTTCATCAGGAATTTTTTCTGACCATGAAAGACGCCTCCGATTGGATTGAATTGGAAAACGAAAAAGTATCTTTTAAATAAGCGTATGGAATTCCTTATCGAGCTCGACAAGAAGGTCCTTCTCTTTCTAAACAGTCTTCATGCTGATTGGCTTGATCCGATTGTGCTCCGTATGACGGATACCTGGATTTGGCTTCCGCTGTATTTGTTTTTGGTCTTCATCGTCATCAAGACCTACAAGCGTGACAGTTGGATGGCCATCCTTGCCATTGCGATCGTCATCGTACTCACCGACCAAATCACCAGCGGACTCATGAAGCCCTACTTCGCAAGGCTACGACCTTCTCGCGAACCAAGCCTGCAAGGATTAGTCCACCTGGTGAATGGCTACAAAGGTGGGAACTTCAGTTTTGCTTCCAGTCATGCGGCCAATACTTTCGGCACAGCAACATTTTTCTTCCTGATGTTTTGGCCAGCAAAGCGCTGGATAGCCTGGTTGTTCGCCTGGGCCGCGGGGATGACGTATACACGCATCTATCTCGGCGTGCACTATCCCGGCGACATCCTGGTGGGCGGAATGATCGGTGTGGTCTGTGGCTGGATCGGCTACAAACTCTTCCAGTTACTGCATCGAAAATTCCAGCGGACTGAACTCGCTCAGTAGGTCATTTCAGGTTCAACAACCGCTTCACATATTTACCGATGATATCAAACTCAAGGTTTACTTGATCGCCAACGCGCAGGCTTTTGAAATTCGTGTGCTCAAAAGTATAAGGGATAATGGCCACGGAGAATCTGCCCGGTGCGGAGTTGAAACAGGTAAGACTAACGCCGTTCACGGATACGGATCCTTTCTCGACGGTTACGTTGCCCGCGACCGTTTCATATTCAAAATCAAAAAGCCAACTGCCACCTTTATCCTGAACGGATTTCACGACGCCAATTTGATCAACATGACCTTGAACGATGTGGCCATCAAACCGACCGTTGTTGAGCATGCAGCGCTCGAGATTTATTTCGGTTCCGGACTTCCACTTACCCAGGTTGGACTTCTGCAAAGTCTCCTCAATGGCCACTACCCAATAAGATGATTGATCCACCTTTACGACGGTCAGGCAGACGCCGTCGTGCGATACGCTTTGATCTATCCTAAGCTCAGCAGCAAGGCTGGAGGTGATCTTAAAACGCTTATTAGAGCCCTCCAGATCAATGGAGGCGACAGTCCCGGAGGTCTCGATGATTCCTGTAAACATGCCCAAAAATAGCCCATTTAAAGCCTTTTTGAAAATATTTGGTTTATAATATAAACTACTTTATAAATTCTTCGTTAATTCGAATATGAAAACAGAATCAGAGAATTTAAGCGCTCAACAAAGCCTTGAAATCATCACCTCGATGATTGCCCAGGCGCAAGGCAAGTTCCAGAAGAACGTCTTCTACTTCCTTCTATGGGGCTGGGTGGTGGCGATAGCCAACATCGGCATGTATACCTTAATTAAGTTGAACTACCCCTATCCCTACGTGGCTTGGGCTATTACCATCCCTGCGTGGATCTGGTCGATGTACCACGGGTTCAGACAGAGCCGCGATCGATCTCCATCGACCCATTTCGATGTGGTGAGTGGCGCCTTGTGGATCGGATTCGGTGTCGTTGTGTTTACGCTCGTCGCCTTTGGTGGCAAGATCAACTACCAGCTCAATCCGGTGATTCTGTTGTTTAGCGCTGTGCCTACGTGTGCCTCTGGCGTCATCCTTCGGTTCAGACCCTTAATCTTCGGTGGAGTACTGTTCTGGGTATTTGGAATAGTTTGTTTCCTCGTCCCCTACGAGTTTCAATTTATCGCCGGTGCCGTAGCGATTGTGTGTGGGTATCTGATCCCGGGATACTTATTGAAGAGCCATCAACCGGAGAAACATGTTCAATGACCTCGATCCCTTGCTTCATTCACAACTCAGATTGGCAGTCATGTCGCTTCTGATTAGCGTACAGTCGGCGGAGTTTACTTTCCTCAAGGAGAAGACGAATAGCACGGCAGGCAACCTGAGTGTTCAACTGGACAAACTGCAGGAAGCTGGATACATCACCATCGAAAAAACCTTTAAAGGCAAGAAACCCCTGACCACTTGCAAGATTACAACGGCAGGGATGAAAGCCTTCGAAACCTATGTTGACACCTTAAAACAATATATAAACAAACCATTATGAAAAACATTCTCGTTTTACTCGCCGCCTTTTCGGGTTTGATCATCGGAAACCTCAATGCTCAATCGACTGACCTGGCCAAAGAAAAAATGAAGCTCTTCGCTGCATGGGAAGGAAAGTGGAAAGGCGAAGGCGCGATGCAAATGGGCCCGGGCGAACCGAAGAAATCCAGCGTAGACGAAAAGATTGAATACAAAGTCGATGGCACAGTCATGCAGATGGAAGGCCTCGGCAAAACCACCAATGCTTCAGGGCAAGACATGGTCGTGCACCAGGCGCTGGGCGTTCTATCGTACGATCAGGCCTCCAGTCAATATAAATTAAAAACCTACGTAAAAACTGGTCATAGTGCCGATGCATGGTTCACGGTCACCGGCGAGAATACCTATCAATGGGGCTTTGATGTTCCTGGCCGTGGAAAGACGCGATACACCATCAAAATTGACGGCGCTAAAAAAACCTGGAATGAAATCGGCGAGTACTCTGCTGATGGCACCGCGTGGAATAAATTTTTTGAAATGAATTTGACGAAAGTAGAGTAAGACATCACGCGTCTTTGGAAGAAGAACCATCGTGCCGACTACTGCGTAGCAGTCACGATGGTTCTTGTTTTTCCAGACGAATTGCGCACGGTCAATTCCGTAACACCTGCTGGCACGCTCAGCGTGCGCGTTGACTGCGAAAGGAATCCAGCCCCATAATAGAATTCAACTTTTTGTTTCCTGCCATCATTGAATACAAGATCCGCTGACACATCCGTGCTTTCCGGTCTGAATTGAAAAACCTTAGTTTGAACTTTTGCTTTCGAATAAACGCTGAGGCTATCTTGATTTTGGGTCGCGATAAACAAATCACCTGATGGTGTGGACAAGCGCGTGAGGGCCTTTGCATCCCCATCAACCTTGAACCCACTCTCCATACAAGAGATTGCTGTAAATGAACCTTTGCCATCTCCTTTCAGCACAACTCCCTTGAAGGCATCATATCTTCCGATGAATACTTCGTTGCCATAATCGTTGCCCACTAAGAGAACGTCCAGGTTGCCGTCTTGATCGACATCATCGACGACCATTCCATTAACAGGAGCAATCTGCACCGCCTGTGGTAGCGCTGTGATTTTGAATTTCCCATGGCCGAGGTTTTCAATGTAGCTCGATGCCATATGATTCGCTTCCAGGATCAGCGCGTCGGCCAGGTCTTCCTTGGTAAAGATGTCATTGATGGTTGCCTTGGCGTATTGTTTATAGGAAAGGAATTGTTGTCGAAACTTGGGGCTTTGGCTATTGAGTTCATCCCAAAAATGTATGGGATACAAATCCTTTACGCTGTCGGTGAGGGATCGCTTGATGTAGCAGGCCATGATCGCATCCACACTCTGGTTTTTGTCAAAGTCTTTCGCAAATACTTTTAATGAATGGCCCGTGGTAACTTGAAATGGATTGTTCATGCCCAGGTTTCCGCTCATAAAATCCATATCGCCATCACGATCAAAATCGCCAGCGACGATACTATTCCACCAGCCGGTAAAATTTTCAAGGCCCGTGTCTTTTACGCTTTCGAACTTTCCATTTTTGTTTTCGAAGAATACGATGGGCATGAACTCACCCACCACGACAAGGTCCGAACTTCCATCGTTGTTGAAATCAGAGAAGATCGCGTCCGTTACCATACCGATCTTCGCAATCTCTGGACATAGCGAAGCCGTCACATCACTGAACTTGCCGCCATCATTCTTTAATAGAAAACTCTCTGGCGCCATGGGATAACTTCCTGGAACGACTCTTCCTCCGACGAACAGATCAAGGTCGCCATCGCCGTCGAAGTCTGTAGCGCGGGCACACGATCCACTTGACTTCATCGCGGGAAGCGCCACGGTATCCGGAAAAAAGTCGCCTTTTCCATTATTCCTATAAATGACATCTCTATAATCTTTCGACCCTGGAGTCGCTTCAATACTTCCACTGACTACCAGGAGATCCTGATCTCCATCGTTGTCGGAATCAAAAAGCAACAGCCCCTCATCTTCAGAAAGCTTCCCTTTGGTAGCCGCGATGACACGCGATTGAAACTTGCCGTCTTTTCCTTGAATGAAAAGCGTTGTGGGTTGTAAGGACGAGCCACCGACAACAAGGTCGTCCAGTTGATCACCGTTCACGTCGCCGACACTTGCTCCCGGGCCATACTGTGAGAATTTGTGGGGAAGCGTTCGCTGAATATTATAATCTATACGGTCCTCCTCCACGTGTTTATACAACATGCCCAAATTAGCGGTAGCCAAAAGGAATATCCGATTGTCATGATTCAATTTGACGACGGACGGAACAAATGCCGCAGGATCATATTTAATCGTGAGTGTTTGATCAGCCGCGACGTTTTCAAGGCGCTGCTCCATGCCGTCTGCCCAAATTATGCGGATCGAATCAACCTGAGTAGATGAACCCAAGCCAAAATGCAGCGTCCGTTCAATTGATGACAAGTATCCCCGGGAAACCTCAGTTTCCAGGAGTTGCATTTTCCCGTTATGATAAATTTTCACCTTCGTTCCAATCGCATTGACATTAGTCTGCTTACCGACGAGCGAGAGACGGAGGTAGTGAACGGATTTAGGTTCCTTTTTGTAAAGTGTATTCTCGTACACAAACGCCGCGTCATTAATATTGTTGATGATATAGTCGAGGTCGCCATCGTTATCCAAATCGGCATAAGCTGCACCGTTGGAAAAAGACGATTGAACAAATCCCCACTTCGTGGAGACATCCATGAAGGTCAAGTCACCGTTGTTGCGATATGCGTAGTTCGGAATCTTTACTACCGGAACAGAATCCATCAATTTGTGATCTGCTATATACCGTCCTACATCATTCCGGTAGTTTACAAAATCCTTGTCGGTGATGTCTTTCGGAAAACCATTCGTGATGACCAAGTCTTTGTACCCATCGTTATCAAAGTCAGCGAACAGTGGTGACCAACTCCATTCGGTCTGCGAAACACCAGCCAGCTGACCGATTTCACTGAACCCGGCTTTATCGGCTCCGTTGTTTACGTGCAGCATGTTACGAATGTATTGATACTCGTAACCCCACCGCTCATTGTTAACATAGGTGAGGTAACTCTTATTATTGATCATGGTCTTCTTCCGCTGGTTCGTCTCGGGGAGCATGTCAACCGTAACGATGTCGGCTAACCCATCGTTGTTAAAATCCGCCGCGTCATTACCCATGGAAAATTGGCTTTGATGGTCTACCCATTCCGGACTCCGGTTCGTGAACGTACCGTCTTGATTGTTCACATAGAGAAGATCATTCGTAGTAAAATCGTTTGACGCGTAGATATCCGGCCAGCCGTCATCGTTCAAGTCAGCGATGGCGAGACCAAGTCCATAACCTTCAATCAAAATGCCGGCTTGCCTGGTAATATTCGTAAATGTTCCATCGCCGTTATTTTTGTAAAGCCTGTCGTTTGTCGGCGCCGATCCATCGACAATTTTCGTTCTATAGTTGGTAGATCCCTGTTTCGCATCCTTGTTCGTCAGCACGTACAGATCAAGGTCACCATCGCGATCATAATCAAAAAACGCGGCCATGACGCTGTACCCGGTGTCAGCGACTCCGTATTGAGCGGCAACTTCTTCAAACACGGGAATCTTATTTTCATTAAGTCCTTTGTTCAAGAACAGCATGTTTGCCCTTTGCGATGAGTCGGCTCGCATAGTCGAACACACGTAGAGATCCTGCCAGCCGTCGTTGTTGATATCGACAACCGTAACGCCGCTATTCCAACGACCGGCAACATTGACGTTCGCTGTCTCACTGATGTCCCTGAATCTGAAGTCACCCTCATTGAGATACATTTCATTTGCTACCATGTTCCCGGTAAAGAAAACGTCCTGTAGCCCGTCGTTGTTAAAGTCTGCGATCGCTACCCCACCACCGTTGTAGATGTAATCGTAGGTGAAAATGTTAAACGAATCGGTCTCATAAATGGTGTTGTTGAACTCGATACCTGTTTCATCAGAAGTATGCAAAACAAAAAGCGTGTCGGGCGCGGGATTACAACCGGAAATGAACGTCGCCATCAAAAAAGAAACTACAGCAACAACGTACAACTTGCTTTGAGACCACGTTTTGAACAGCGTAAACATTCTACAAAAAATTTTAACTCGTTAATATTGAAATCAAATCCTATTGATTGACAACCGCTATTTCGCTTTGAATGAAATAACTGCCTGGTTGTTTCTGGCAAATATCAGCGACTTCCCCAGCATCGTTATGTCCCTTACCTCTCCGGAAACTTTCAGACCCGATTCGAGGGCAGAAACAAAAGCGAAAGTGCCATCGCCATTTCCTTTGAAGTATCCTCCATTAAAACCATCCAGCCGACCGATCTCCGGCTTCAGCTTGTAGTAGTTTCCACCGAGAATTAAATCCGGTTTTTTATCTCCGTCCACGTCTACTACCTCTGCTGAAAACACCGGCGACAACTGTGCCTGCATGGGTAGACCTCTAAGTTTAAACCCCGAGGGGTCACGCATCAGGACGGATGTTTTTAAATTATTCGTTGTTAATGTGAGCACGTGATCGAGCGATCCCTCCGGCAGAATTTCTTTCACCTGCTTTTTAGCATACTCCTGGTATTTGAGTGACTTCTTCTTGAGCATGGGAAGTTGCCCTGTCAGATCCTTTTTTGAAGCAAAAGGAAATGCTTTCTCATCCGATCCAAACTGCCACTCCAGAATTGTTTCCGATTTACCATTATTGTCAAAGTCTGCGACATACAGCCTTAAAGGTTTCGCCGGGCTTGCAGGAAGTTTCATATTCTCGCCCCAGTTGCCCAACACAAAATCATCATCGCCGTCGCCATCAAGGTCGGCCTTTTCGATGGTAGTCCACCAGCCGTTGCTGTTGGGCAGCGTCGCGCCGAGTTTCAGATTTCCGTTCTCTTGCACCAGCAAAGTTACCGGCATCCACTCTCCTACTACAATCAGGTCGATCAAACTGTCTTTGTTCACATCGGTCCATACGGCATCTTTCACCATGCCGATCGGACCGGTGTCTTGCGTCGTGATATCAGTCCATTTGTTCTTGCCTTCGTTCCGCAATAAAAAGCTCCGGGGTATCAATCCATAGTTTCCCGGAACGCCCGCGCCGCCGACAAACAAATCGATGTCTCCGTCTTTGTCAAAGTCATAAGGCTCAATGCAACTTACCTGTCCGCCAAATTCTGGGCCGAGGGCAAGTTCTTTTTTGAAATTCCCTTTACCATCATTGGTGTAAAATCTGGAAGCGAAATTTTTAAATCCTTTTTGATACTCATTTCCACCACTGCCTACCACAAGGTCAAGATCACGGTCGTTGTCGGCATCGAAGAGCGCACCACAAACGCTTTCCATACTTTTGTCCGAATCAAATGCTGGTTGCGGCCTTTTAACATATGTCCCGTTCTTGTAGACAAATAATTGGTTTGCCTGTCCCGATGCGCCGAGTAGAATAAGATCTTCTTCGCCATCGCCATTCACATCACCTTTGACCATCCTCGGCGTTTCGGTGGATGAAGCGTGTGGAAGAAGACGTTCGTGGTCGTAGTCCAGGTACGGGTTCTCAACGTGACTCGGTACAGCCGGAAAGAGTCTTGATGTATTAACCTCCAGCAACGGTGGTTTAACCGCCTCCCGAACAAAATTCCTGTCGGCATCCGCATACTTTACCTCGAGGGTGGAATCGATTGGGACTTTTTTTCCATCGATCACCTGCACTTTTAAGTCAGGCCAGATAACCATTAAGGAGTCAATTGTCTTCAGGGAGTCCAAACCGAAAATCAAATCAGGATCCACAGAACTCTGAAATCCCCGGGCGGTACACGACTCCATCACCTGGAGTTGACCACCCGCAAATACTTTTACGGCCGAACCAATGCCTGAAGGATTTTTGGCGGAACCTATCAGTTTCACTTTCAGGTGATGATTGTCTCTGTTCTTATTTTCATAGACGAAGGCATCCATGTTGACATTGTTCACCACGAGGTCGTAGTCTCCGTCATTGTCCAGATCGCCATACGCTGATCCATTGCTATAACTTCCTTCACTTAATCCCAAACTTGCTGCCTGGTTTTCAAATTTGAGGTTGCCTTTGTTGATGAAGGCGAAGTTCGTTTGCTTGTTGTGCGGAAGGAACTCTACAAAGTCCCTGAAATCCGATCGACCTTTTGCTTCAACCACTTTTTTCACTTCATCCTGGCTGCTGATAAAATCAACAAAGTCCAAATCGGTGATGTCGTGGTAGATGCCATTGCTGACAAAAATATCTTTTTGCCCATCATTGTTCATATCGAAAATGAGTGAGCCCCAACTCCAGTCCGTCGCAGCGACGCCGGCGTAAAAAGCCATTTCCTTAAACGTGCCATCACCGTTGTTGACCTGTAAAGCGTTTTGAATGTATTGAAAGAAGTAAGAGCTTTTCCACTTGATGTCTTCGAGAAAATACTCTTCAATCATCAACGCTGACTTCATGCGATAGTTTGAAGCAGGCAGCATGTCCGTACTAAAGATGTCGTTAAATCCATCGTTGTTCAGATCGGCAATATCAGATCCCATGCTGTTGGCCGATACATACGAGAAGTTATCGGTGAGCTTCTCCACGAACTTACCATGGCGGTCATTGAGGTAGAGATAGTCGCGTTCCCAGAAATCGTTGGACACGTACATGTCGGGATAGCGGTCGCCATTCATATCGCCGACAGATATTCCCAATCCGAAATCAATATCACCAGAATAGATGCCGGTCTCACGGGTCACGTCAACAAACTTGTTGTTGTCATTCCTGTACAATCGGTCACCACCAGGGGCGCCGTAATTATTTCTTGCTCTGGAAACTTGAGCTATGCGTTGTGGGTCGGTGTAGGCGTTATTCAACACGAAGCAATCCAGGTCGCCATCCAGGTCGTAGTCAAAAAAGGAAGCATGCGTAGAATATCCATTGTCGTTCAATCCGTATTCTTTCGCGCGCTCAGAAAAGGTGCCATCACCATTATTGATAAATAGTTCATTCTCGCGGTCCTTGCCTTTGATGTCGCCCGAGTTGCAGACATAGATATCGAGAAATCCATCGGCGTTTACATCGGCCATGGAAACACCGGTGCTCCAATACTTTGTGCCCGCGACGCCGGCCTTTTCTGTCACATCGTCAAACTTCATGTTGCCGCGATTCAGGTAAAGCTTGTTCGGGCCCATGTTGGCGGTAAAGAAAACGTCCTTCAATCCGTCGTTGTTGACATCACCTATGCCCACGCCTCCGCCGTTGTAATAATTTCTGAAAGTGAGAATGTTGAAGTCTTGCTGATTTTCTATTGCATTGACAAAGTTGATACCTGTCTTTTCTTTCGGGAGGAGTTCAAACAATGGCGGAGGAGTTACGAGCTCATCGACATCATGATTCTTGTCGCAGGCCGCAAGACTAATAAGACCAATGATGAGCAAACTCGCGCCCTTGGTGAATGACATGTACAATATTTTGGTATTCAATGAATCGTAAATTTATTGGAAAACCCGAGAGTTGTTAGGTGTTTGATACAAAAAACGAAAGCCGCATTTTCATGCGGCTTTCGTGTATACATCTCTAAGTCTTCAGAATTAGAAACCAGGGTTTTGCTTGAGGTTTCCACCTGACAAATCAATCTCCGTGCTAGGCAGCGGGAACACATAGTGTTTCGGCAGTACGGGAAGCGCATTGTCCAGGTCACCAATCTTCACTAAAGTAGCACCGACCATGTTCGTTACGTTTTTCTCGTACGCTCTATAGTTGGTAATGGTAGTTTCCAGAACGCCCCATCTTCTTAAATCGAAGAGGCGGTGTCCTTCGGTAGCCAATTCCAATCTTCTTTCGCGCCTTACGGCTTCACGTGAAGTAGCTTGGTCCGTCCAGGTAGTGTTGTAGGTTCCAACCGCATAAGTTACGCCCCAGGTAATCAGAGCGCTGTTGATCGGAACTGCCAAAGGACCAGCCGTAGGGCCTTGTGCGCAGTTTCCAGCTCTTGTTCTGATCTGGTTCACATAACCTCTTGCTGTTTCCAGGCTACCTACTTCCACTTCGCACTCAGCAGCCATCAACAGAACGTCAGCATATCTGATCAATTCGACGTTCTTAGCGCTCAATTGGTTGGTTGTCCAACCTGGGCCGGCAGCGTCAGTGACAAGTTTCATATTCTTCTTAGGAGAATAAAGACCAGCCCAACCAGAACCGCGGATCCATCCGTCAGAGTGAAGTCCCCAATCGAGGTAAGGAACACCAGTTCTTCCCATTGTCCAGTCAAGGCGAGGGTCAACGGTAGTTGAACCAGCACCTACAGTAGCTCTGGTAGCATTCCAGTTTGCCAGCGGCAATCCGCTGCCATCAACCTGATATGAGTTTGCCAGATCCTGAGTAGGGTTGTTGAACCCACAGCAACCGGTATGAGATCCAGTGTGCGGAGCAGCCAATCTTTCAAGGTAGTTAGAGTTGGTTGCGTTTCCATCGCCATCATTCACAGAAGCCTGCTCTGCAAAAATTGACTCTTTACCATTTTGCAACGAGATGGTGAACAGGTCATTGTAACAAGTTGCCAATTGGTATTTGCCAGAGCCGATCACGACGTTAAATGCAGCCAATGCTCCAGTGAAGTCCTGATCGAACAATTTCACTTTACCCAACAATGCTTGTGCAACCGTTTGGTCAACGCGACCAACCGCCGTCTTAGTAGCCGGCAATTTTGTGGCCGCGAAGTCCAGGTCAGCAATGAGCTTAGGAACGATGTCCTCGGTATTCGGTTTAGTGAAATCCTCGGTATCAGTTTCATCGTAGTAAGGCACATTCTTCCACATCTTATATGCTTCAAAATGGTACCAAGCTCTCAGGAACCTTGCTTCGGCAATGATCCTGTCGACCACAGCGGCGTCGCCACCATTGGTTTTGAACTGATTCGCCAATTGAATGGTGTTGTTCGCTCTTCTGATACCTTCATAGACGGCTTGGAATTTATGCGTGAACACCAGGAATCCAGGAGACCATTGGTAAATGGAAACTTCAAAATAACCGTCAGGGTTATCAGAAGGTTCTGAACCTTTGTGCTGATCGTCCGAAGCACTATTGAAGATGTAGTTCGATGGAGCTGAACCCCATGTATTACCGACAGTGTTCGTAAAACCATTCAGCATCTTATAGGTTGAAATCAACGAAGCTTCCACGCCGGACTGAGTCGCGGCGAGTTGATCCGGTGACAAGGCATTTTGCACAGGTGTATCCAGGAAGTCGGAAGCACATCCGCCTACCAGGCCAGACATCGCTGCCACTACACCGGTCATTATTATTAGACTTTTTAGTTTCATACTATTCTAGCTTTAGGGATGATTAAAATTGAGCTGATACGCCAAAAGTCACGAGCTTGTTGCTAGGGTACTGACCGATGTCGAAACCTGTCCAAATGTCGTTCAAGTTTCTACCATCACCGATGTTCGCGTTCGAAAGAGCAGGATCAAGACCACTGTAACCAGTAACGGTAAACAGGTTCTGACCTTGCAAATATACTTTCAAGCTTCCGATTGAGTTCTGCAATGCACTAGGAATCGGAACATTGTATCCAATGGTGAGTTGACCAAGTCTGAAGTAAGAACCATCTTCTACATAGTAGCTGCTTGAGTAGCGGCTAGAAGTATCGGAGAAGTTCAACTTGGGAACACCGCCCTTGCCGTTGTTCAGGTAGTAATCTCTGTCTACGTTAGAGAAGAACTGTCTGAAGTGCGTGAACAGCTTGATGTAATTGAATATCTCGTTGCCTTGTGATCCCACAAAGAACATAGCGAAATCAAAACGCTTATAAGTCAGGCCGAGGTTCAATCCGTAAGTCAGGTCAGGGTGCGGGCTACCAATGATGGTCAAGTCGTCGTCATTGATGATACCGTCACCAGTCTGATCCTTGAAGCGTAAGCCACCTACCTGAGCACCGGGTTGATCAATCGAAGCGAGTTCGGCTGCATCATCAAATACGCCATCGGTTTCATAACCTCTGAAAGAAGAGATCGCATAACCAACCTGGTTGATGTTAATCTGCATGGGCAATCTGTTATCGATCCGGCCTTGTGTAGAGTTCGGATAGAAGAAATCGGTAATTCCGTCAACGCGGTCAATCACATTCTTGTAGTGTGAAAGGTTCAGGTCTACCGTGAATTTCAGATCGCTGCCAGCTTGTCCTCTGTAACCGAGTCCCAAATCCCAACCGGTGTTGGTCATTGCAGCTGTATTTCTGAAGGGTGCATTAGGTGCAAGGTATCCGAAAGTTCCAGGAAGAGCGGCGTTGTACAGGAGGTCTTCAGTTTTTCTACTATAGATATCCAACACCACGTTCAGTTTAGAATCCATCATGGAAGCATCGATACCGAAGTTGGTCGTGGTCGCTTCCTCCCATTTTGTATTTTGTCCTAATGACTCAGAACCTACGTTGGTCATGTGATAACCCGTTGTGGCAGAAGCATTCGCACCATCGATGGCGTAGAAGGCACTACCGACAGAACCACCCCAACGGTCAACGTTGTTGTAGTTGGCAATGTTCTCGTTACCGGTTTTACCCCAGCTGAGTCTGAGTTTTAAGTCGTCGATAAATCCATTGTCTGCGAGGAATGATTCGCTCGAAAGTCTCCAGGCTGCAGACACGGCAGGGAATACAGCAAATCTGTTATCCTCGCTAAATCTGGATGATCCGTCACGCCTAATCGTCGCACTAAGGAAGTACTTGTCGTTGTATGAGTAGTCAACTTTTCCAAAGACCGATAACAGCTTGTTCTCACCGCCGGTGCTATTGATTTGACGTGTGCCTACATCACCCCAGGATGTGTTGATGTACCAAATATCCGGGAGGGTTGTAAAGTAGTTATTCAAGCTGCCGGTGATGTTTCTGAACTGAGCCATGAGGGCTTCATATCCCAACAGTACGTTAAAGTTATGCTTCTCTGCCAATACCTTTGAATAGTTCAGGGTGTTTGACCAAACCAGTGTTGAAGAGTTACCCCAGTTTTCGCTGAAGTTTTGCGCTCCCTGATTCTCCTGGTTTTCTGGTGACCGATAAGTAAAGGCCTTGCCAGTGAACGAGGTCAAATCAAACTTGAAATCTGATTTAAAGGTCAATCCCTTAACCAAATCGAATTCGCCATAGAGATCACCTATCAAGTTGTTCGTCGTGGTCGGATTCCGTCTGCCTCTAAACAGTGCAGCAAGCGGGTTAGCGGCGTTACCTGTGTTGGCAGTTTTTGAACCACCAAACGAATCTTCCAATCCTTCATCATCAACGGATGCACCGATGTCGTATACCGGAATGATCGGAGCGATTTTATAGATCTGCGACAACACGCCCTGTTCAGATTGAGCAGGAGAGTTGATGATGGTTCTGTTCGCGAAGTTCAGGGTCTGACCAATTCTAACTTTCTGTCCTACTTTATAAGAAGAGTTGGCGCGAATGTTATATCTCTTGAAATCATTGTACTTCAGAACACCTTCTTGCAACAACGCACCGGCGCCGATAGAGAAGTTTGCCGCGTCATTACCACCGGTAAGGTTCAAATAGTAGTCTTGTACGGTACCCGTTCTGGTACTTTCCTTCCACCAGTTTGTTCCGGGGCTGGAAAGCATGATCGGGTTGTCATAGCGATCATAAGTGGCTTCACCACCAATAATTACGTCGCCTACTGTATTGGTACCGTCAATGTAGTCCGATTTTACATAAATATACTTGGGAAGAGTTTCGTCCTCAGCAAATTTAGGAACGGCCTGTCCACCATTGATGTGATACTGCTGTACCATATCAATATATTCCTTCGAATCAGTGATGAGGATGTCATCCCAACCTTTTACTGATTTAGCGGAGGAAAGGGATCCCGTGAAGGTCAATTTGGTTTGTCCTGCCTTACCCTTTTTAGTGGTAACGACAACAACGCCATTGGATGCGCGTGAACCGTAAATAGAAGCAGTGGAAGGATCCTTCAGCACCTGGATAGACTCAATATCATTGGGGTTGATGTTGAGGTTACCCTTGTCTTGAACAGGAACACCGTCTATTACATAGAGCGGGTCGTTGTTACCGAAAGAGGAAATACCCCTGATACGGATGTTTGTCGCATCACCAGGAGAACCGGATGTAGAGGTTGTCACACCAGGAGCGCGGCCAGCTAGTTTTTGCGCGAACGAGCTTGCCACGAGGCTTTGCAGATCACTTGCCTTTACAACAGCAACAGCTCCAGAGATATCTGCTTTTCTCTGAACCTGATACCCTGTTACTACAAGTTCAGTCAATGTTTGCACATCTGGGGTCAACTGAACATTAATAACAGATTTACTGCCCACGATAATCTCGGCAGTAGCATACCCGACGAAGGTAAAAGATAACACGGCTTGGTCATTCGGGATGGAAATCCTGAAATTACCATCAGTGTCACTAGCTGTACCGGTTGAAGTACCCCGTAGCAGCACGTTTACACCGGGCATTCCCTGGCCGGATTCATCAGTCACTGTCCCTGAAACCGTTCGTTCCTGAGCCAGAATTACTGATGTGAACATGAGCAGCATAGCTGCCAGCAAACTCAATCGTCTGTAGAGTTTTCTCATCATCATAAAATTGGGTTTATAGTTTGGTTACTCTGTATGGTCTCAGACATGTTCGACAGAACATTATTATGAGAACTACATTAATCGAAAGTAAATATTTTGTTGCACTATGCCTGAAAATCGGGAAAAAAAGTATTGCAAACGTTTTCACAATCGATTACGATGTCGATTGTGAGTGCGTTTTCGGTAACGTTATCAGTCGCTTACACGCGTTAGTCGATGTTGGTGCACACGTTTGCGGAAAACCCCTCACGTGCCCGGCCACACCGCATTTTTCCGGTATGTTCGTCGCCATCCGCTGAAGACGCTCAAATTTTGGCCAACAGGCCACTGAACGCCCTCTGAAATCGCTATTTTCGGCCGACTTTTTTTACTCATGACTTTAATCGAAAAATTTCCGATCCAGCTCACCAACTCATTGGGTGGGAAGAAAATGAAATTCACCCCATTGGCGCCCAGGCAAGTCGGCATGTACGTGTGTGGACCCACCGTTTACAATGATGTGCACCTCGGAAACGTTAGAACCTTTCTAACCTTCGATATCATCTTTAGGTATTTCAAGACACTCGGTTATAAAGTTCGATACGTGAGGAACATCACCGATGTAGGTCACCTCGAAAATGACGCCGACGAAGGAGAAGACAAGATTGCCAAGAAGGCGCGCCTCGAACAATTGGAGCCGATGGAAGTGGTCAAGCACTACACCGAGGGATTTCACGAGGTCATGAGACAATTCAATATCCTCGCGCCAAGCATCGAACCATCAGCTACCGGCCACATTCTCGAACAAATTGAAATCACCAAGAAGCTCATCGCCAACGGCCTCGCTTACGAGACCAATGGCTCGGTATACTTTGACGTCACGCACTATAACAAGACCAATAATTATGGGATCCTTTCCGGACGGGTTGTTGAAGAGCTGATCGAAAGCGGCCGGAAATTGGATAGCCAGGATGAGAAAAGGAACAAAGTAGATTTCGCGCTGTGGAAGAAGGCTTCACCTTACCATATCATGCGATGGAAATCTCCGTGGGGCGATGGCTTTCCCGGATGGCACATCGAATGTACAGTGATGAGCACAAAATATCTTGGCGAAACATTCGACATCCATGGTGGCGGTATGGATCTAAAGTTCCCCCATCATGAATGCGAGATCGCACAAGCGGTCGGTGCGAATGGTAAGAGTCCGGTCGCGTATTGGATTCATTCCAACATGCTCACGGTGAACGGACAGAAAATGAGTAAGTCACTGGGAAATTCATTTCTACCCAGAGAATTGTTCGCGGGCAACCATCCCTTGCTGGAACGTGGCTACGGACCGATGACGGTCCGCTTTTTTATGCTGCAGTCTCACTACTCCAGCACACTTGATTTTTCAAACGAAGCGCTGGGTGCGGCAGAAAAAGGATTTCGCAAATTGTCGAACTCGCTCGGTATCATTAAGAAGCTTGAGCACGAGGGAAGTGGAAACGTCGACAACGCGCTCACCGAAGAATTGAACAAACTGATAGACGATTGCTACAAAAACATGAGCGACGACTTTAATACCGCGAAAACTCTGGCGGTGTTATTTGAAATGGCTTCTCGGATCAACGACTTTAAGTCCGGCAATCTCCCCATGAAAAGTATTGCCGCCACAACGTTCGAAGCGTTCAAGAAAACGTACATCACGTTCATGGAAGATGTGTTGGGACTGCGGGAAGAAGACGAACACAACCATCAATTGCTCAGCGGCGTTATTCAGGTGTTGATTGATCTCCGAAAAAAAGCGCGGAACGATCGCAACTATGCGCTGTCCGACAAGATCCGCGATGATCTGAAAAAGCTGGGCGTCCAATTGCTGGATGGAAAAGATGGTGAGATCAACTACACGATTGAGTAATCGGATCGGATTCAATTTTCAAGGGTGCTGAAAAAAATCTTCATACTACCCATTCGATTTTATCAAGGTAGCATTTCTCCTTTGCTCGGCGCGCATTGCCGGCACACGCCGTCGTGTTCACAATACACGATTGAAGCCATCATGGAATGGGGCGTACTGAAAGGTATCTGGCTGGGCACTAAACGGATCGCGCGTTGCCATCCTTGGGGAACAAGCGGTTACGATCCCGTACCTAAAAAAAAATCAACACCCTCTTCCGGCCATTTATCACATTAACCGGAATACCCGCGACACAGTCGTAAGAAGTTAAAGCGGAAAGTTCTACTTTTAGAAAATTCTAACCTTCTTATGCAGGACTTTCAAATCAAAAAAAATCCAAAGGCCTATGATGTGGCCATCGTAGGATCCGGAGCAGGTGGTGGTATGGCCGCTTATGTTTTGGCCAATGCGGGAATCAAAGTCGTACTCTTAGAAGCTGGACCTCTTTATGATCCTGCAAAAAACGTAACGCAATTAAAATGGCCCTGGGAATCTCCGCGACGCGGCGCCAGTTCGCCTTATCGTCACTTCGGAGATTTTGATGCCGCTTACGGCGGATGGGAACTTGAAGGTGAACCCTACACACAAAAAGATGGTACCAAGTTCGATTGGTTCCGCTCCAGAATGGTCGGCGGTAGAACAAACCACTGGGGACGAATTTCTCTCCGCTTTGGTCCAAAAGATTTTAAACACAGAAGCATCGATGGCCTGGGAGACGATTGGCCTATCGGCTACGAAGATGTAGCGCCCTACTACGACAAGGTAGACCGATTGATCGGCGTGTTCGGTTCGGAAGAAAAAATGGCCAACGAACCCGATGGAATTTTTCTTCCTCCTCCAAAACCAAGACTTCACGAACTTTTTATTAAAAATGCGGGAACGCAACTGGGTATTCCGGTTATTCCTTCGCGACTATCCATTCTGACCAAGCCATTGCCGGGCAACGATAAAAGAGGAAAGTGTTTCTTCTGTTCGCAGTGTAACCGCGGTTGCACAGTGTATGGTGACTTCTCTTCTTCATCTGTGCTGGTAAAGCCTGCGATTGCCACCGGAAATGTGGACATCATTCCAAACGCGATGGTACGCCAGGTGTTGACGAATGAAGAAGGCAAAGCGACAGGTTTGTCTTTTGTCAACAAGGAAGATATGCAAGAGTACGAGGTGAGCGCTAAGATCGTAATGCTGGCGGCCAGCGCATGCGAGTCTGCGCGCCTGTTGTTGAATTCAAAATCATCGCGTAATCCAAACGGTCTCGCGAATGGAAGCAACATCGTTGGAAAATACCTGCACGACTCTACCGGCGCCGGCATGGGTGGAATTCTCCCGAAGCTCGTCGGACGAAAGCGCTACAACGAAGATGGTGTTGGCGGCATGCACGTGTACACACCGTGGTGGCTCGACAACAAAAAACTGGATTTCCCGCGCGGCTATCACATTGAATATTACGGTGGAATGGGCATGCCTGGCTACGGATTCGGATCCGGCATGCAGCATACAAACGGCAAGTACCCCGGCCGCAATGGCGAACAAAAGAAAGCTGGCGGCTATGGCGCTTCGCTCAAAGATGACTATCGCTATTTCTATGGTGCGACGTTTGGTATGTCGGGGCGCGGAGAAGCGATCGCGCGGGAAGACAACTACTGCGAGATCGATCCGAACGTGGTAGACAAATTCGGAATTCCGGTTCTGCGATTCCATTATAAATGGAGCGACTACGAAATCAAGCAAGCCAAGCACATGAAGGAAACTTTCGAGGAGATTATCGAAAAGGCCGGCGGTGTGGTGACGTGGGGCAAATCAGGTCCGGAGAACAACTACGGTCTTGAAACGCCCGGAAGAATTATTCACGAAGTAGGAACAACGCGAATGGGAAATGATCCGAAGAAATCTGCGGTCAATAAATTCAACCAGGCACACGAATGCGACAACTTGTTTGTCGTGGACGGCGGACCTTTCGTTTCCCAAGCTGATAAAAATCCAACGTGGACAATCCTCGCCCTTTCTATGCGGGCATCGGAGTACATCATTGATCAACTCAAAAAACAAAACATCTGATTCATTATGGACAGAAGAAAATACTTAAAAACACTCGCGGTCACTTCCCTGGGAACTGGCGTGATGTTGCAATCCTGTGGTCCTGAAACCAAAACTGAAACGCAGGCCGCTGCGCCTACCTTCACGATTGACCGGACGAAGGAAGAGCTCGTGCGCGAACAAAAATTGCTCGCGGATAAATTCTTTGATGAGCATGAGATGAAAACCATTACCGTACTGGTCGACATCATCATCCCGAAAGACGAAGTTTCCGGAAGCGCGACCGACGCTGGTGTTCCGCAGTTCATTGAGTTCATCGCGAAGGATATGCCGCGCTACCAGACACAGCTTCGCGGCGGTTTGAAATGGCTTGACCTGCAGTCGATGAAACAATACAATACCGATTTTGCTTCTTGTACAGCGGAACAACAAATTTCCATCGTCGACGAAATCGCTTTCCCCGAAGAGGCAAAGCCGGAAATGCAAGCCGGCGTGGCGTTCTTCAACACGATGCGCGACCTCACCGCGTGCGGATTCTTTACCAGCCAAATTGGAATCAAAGATCTCGGCTACGTTGGCAACCAACCCAATCAATGGGACGGCGTGCCCGCCGACGTTCTCGCGCAATACGGCGTGGCTTACGACCAGCGAACACTGGATATTTCCGTGAAGCACGACGCATAACCTGAATAACCCAAACTGAAATACGATGCGCAAGAGACAACCAAAAAAATCTGGTTTATCCCGGAGAGATTTTCTGAAGAACGCCGGTCTCACCGCAGCAGCCTTTACGATCGTACCGCGATTCGTGCTCGGCGGAAATGGTTTCCTCCCACCGAGTGACACACTCTACATCGCGGGTATCGGCGTTGGTGGAAAAGGTACAAGCGATCTCACCGGCTTCGCTAAAAATCCGAAAGCGAAAATTGCTTTCCTCTGTGATGTCGATGATCGCATGGCCGTTGAATCGAAAAAGAATTTTCCCACGGCCAAGTATTACAAAGACTTTCGCATCATGCTTGACAAAGAGAGCAAAGGCATTGACGCCGTCTCTGTGTCAACACCCGATCATACACACTATGTAGCCGCGATGGCGGCGATGCAGCGCGGGAAACATGTGTACGTTCAGAAGCCTCTCACCTACTCTATTTATGAAGCGCGGATGCTGGCCGAAGCAGCGCGTAAGTACAAAGTGGTGACGCAGATGGGGAATCAGTTTGGTTCAGCTGACCATGTGCGCACAGCGAAGGAGTATGTTGATGCCGGATTGATCGGCGATGTCACTAAAGTTGTGGCGTGGACCAATCGACCCGTGTGGCCACAAGGTGTACCCACGCCGACGGGCAAGTTCGATATTCCTGCTGAACTCGATTGGGACCTTTGGCTTGGACCTGCTGCTGCCATAGATTTTAATCCCGCATACCTTCCATTCAACTGGCGGGGATGGTGGGCGTTCGGCACCGGCGCGCTCGGCGACATGGCTTGCCACATTCTCGATGCATCGTTCAGAATTTTACCCATTGATTATCCTTCGGAAGTAGAGTGCAGCACGACAACCCTATGGGAAGGATTTTTTAAAGAAGCTAATTACCCCGACAGTTGCCCGGCATCATCGATGATTCACCTCAAGTTTCCGCGCAAAGACGGCAAAGGCGATATCAAACTCACGTGGATGGACGGCGGCATTCTACCGGAAAGACCCGATGAACTTTCGCCCGATGAACCGATGGGCGACTGGAATGGCGGCTACATTTTCTTTGGCTCGAAAGGTAAATTGATGGGCGGATACAATGTCGCCCCGAAACTTCTGCCTTCATCCAAGATGAACGAGACACTTCCAGCAGCCACCATTCCGCGCATACCTGGCGGAGCCGATGGGCACTACACACAATGGGTCGATGCCTGTATGAAAGGGTACGGTAAAATGGAATTGAGTTCTTCGTTTGATTACGCGGGACCTTTTACCGAAGCCGTCTTAATGGGCAACCTCGCCTTGCGCAGCTATGCCATGCGCGATGGTAGAAACTACCCGGGAAGGAAGAAACTTCTGTGGGATGCCAAGAACATGAAGATCACCAACTTCGACGCGGCCAACCAGTTTGTAAAGCGAGAGTATCGCGCCGGATGGTGAACCTAGGAATAAAGTTTTTTTCTGCGAACGGGGAAAAGTATTTGCTCGGCCTTGCACTGGTCTGCACGCTGTACGCTTGCGAGAAGAAAAATGAGCGTCATGCGCTGGCCAAAAAGATCGAACATTCCATTCAGCAAGAACTGCTTCGGCCCTGGTATCCGAAGGCGGTTGATTCTCTGCAAGGGGGATTCTTCAGTTCATTTACCTACGACTTTCAGCTTGGCGACAATCAGGATAAAATGATCGTCACGCAGGCGCGCCACGTGTGGACAAACGCGAAGGCCGCCGAGCGATATCCCGATGTTCCTTACTACTTGCCTTCTGCGCGCCACGGCTTTGAATTTCTCCGCGACAAAATGTGGGACGCAGAGCATGGTGGATTTTTCACCTTGGTCGATCGTGCGGGAAATCCCCAACCTTCAGTTGATCAAGTGAAGACAGCTTATGGAAATGCTTTCGGCATTTACACTTTGTCAGCGTTTTATCACGCCTCACACGACACTGCAGCGTTGCACCTGGCACAGCGAGCTTTTCATTGGCTGGAAAATCATAGCCACGACTCCCTCCATCGCGGCTACTTTCAGCATCTGACACGTGCGGGCATGGTTATCGTTCGACCGGATACCATTGAGTCGACTTCGGAAATTGGATATAAAGATCAAAACAGTTCGATCCATTTGCTGGAAGCATTTACCGAACTCTATCAGGTGTGGCCTGACTCGCTTCTGCGCGTTCGGTTGGAAGAAATGCTCACGTTAATTCGCGACACGATTGTGACGCCGAAAGGATATATGACGCTATTTTTTCAGCCCGACTGGACACCCCTCTCCTTCCGCGATTCTTCGCGCGAGGTTATAGAAGAACATCACTGGCTGGATCATGTTTCATTTGGACACGATGTTGAAATCGCGTACCTGATGTTGGAGGCGTCTCATGTTCTTGGCCTCAAGGATGACACGACATTAACCGTTGCCAAGCGACTGATTGATCATGCCCTGATCAATGGATGGGACAATACAGCGGGAGGTTTTTATGATGAAGGTTACTATTTCAAAGATTCGGAGAAGATCACCATCACGCACGATACAAAAAACTGGTGGGCGCAGGCTGAAGGACTCAATACGTTATTGCTGATGGCTGATTTATTTCCGAACGATGAGATGCGATACTACGACAAGTTCAAACTGCTGTGGAATTTCATTGACACCAATCTGATCGATCACGAACATGGCGATTGGTTTACCGGGAGCGTCGACAAACAACCTGAAATGAAAACTGCTTTGAAGGGTCATATCTGGAAAGCCACATATCATCAGTATCGTGCGTTAACAAACTGCGTCGATCGACTGGAAGGGACTGATCATTAACGAGTCGCTCCACCTTAGTGAATAAACCTGGCTACCTCATCGATCACCGCAGGTAATTGAAAAACCGCGGCAACCAGGGCAATCAAGATCAGAAGAAATCTTTTCTTCATCCAACCTGTGCCCGTTTCGTTTTTTATCTCGTTTTCCATAATCGTGATCATAATTTATTCGTTACCTATCCGCCCTTACTCTTTTGAATATTCCAACAAGTCTCCTGGTTGGCAATCCAGTGCTTTACAGATCGATTCGAGTGTACTGAACCGGATGGCTTTTGCTTTTCCGGTTTTAAGTATCGAAAGATTGGCAAGCGTCAGATCCACCTTTTCTGACAATTCATTCAGCGACATCTTACGCTTCGCCATCATGACATCGAGGTTTACAGTGATCGGCATGGCTTAAACCGTTAAGTCGTTTTCAGCTTGGATCTCAACACCACGCTTAAAGACCTGCGACACAATAAACACCAGGCCCGCCATAAAGATGGATTCACTCGAAACATAATTTCCGTAGAGTTCTCCCGTCGCCTTCATCAGCCACGTCATGTGGGCACTGTTCAACATCCCAACGAGCCACATTCCAAATAACTGTATGCTGATCTTCTCCAGTCTGATCGCGGTCTCCATTTTAAAAGGGCTGGCCAGATTGATCTTCGACAATACTGTAATCATGAGGTAAGAGATGTATGATTTCATAATCGGGAAGGCCACCATGAAAGACACCGTGCCGGTGTAGTGCCAAAAACTGTACTGTCGAAGATTGTACAAGTCCACTCCTTTATAGATGTTCCTGGCGCCTTCTGCACTCATAACGCTGAAGAAATAAGAGAACAGAATTGCCCCCGCTTCAATGGCAAATCCGATGAAAGCTACCCAGGCCAGAATGTTCATGACCGTTAAGATCTGGCCAGTTCGTGTTTGAGTCTTGAATTCCATATCGTTTTATTGTTTTTTAGTAATTAACGATCAAATATCAATAATGTTTTATCGTTTATCAATAAATTAAGAATGAATTTCGATAATTTATTAAAAAGGGTCAATGAGCTCCAAAAGCGCCCTTTTTTGGCGGCGAAAAGTTTGGAAAAACTTAGGATAAGGAGCTCAGGCCTCAGATTCGTAGCGCACAACCATCTTCCGGATGCGGTCTTCGATCTTCTCGGTGGTGAGTTTTTCGCGAAGCCTGTCTACCATGATGGGGAAGGCAAAAGGTGTAGGCTTATCGGGATGAGTGATGATGATCTTTTGGGTTGCTATTCTTTCAAGCGCTTTTCTCAGGCGTGCCTCCTCGAGTTGAAAGTCCATTACCTCCTCGAAGGCTTGACGCAGCAATAAATTATGGGCTTCATAATCGTGGAATACATTAAAGAAGAGTTGAGAGGACGACTGGAGATGTCGATCCTTGATAGGTTTACCCGGATATCCCTTGAAAACCAATCCTGAGATCGCAGCAATGTCGCGGAACTTGCGTCGCGCCATTTCGGTGGAATTAATACTTGCCTGAATATCCTTCATCAGGTTGTCGACACCCAACACATTGGTCTCCACCGCTTCCTCGATGGGAATGGGCTGATCGGACAACAACTCAAATCCATAATCATTCATCGCCATGGAAAACGTGATCGGCTGAATCTGCGCGATTCGGTAAGCTACCAACGCCGCAATTCCCTCATGTACAAATCTTCCCTCGAATGGATACATCAGCACATGGTATCCTTCATCGCTCTGAAAGTACTCAATCAGGAAATCCTTCTTACCAGGAAGTATCGAACGCTCACGTTGCAGATCAAACACTGGTTTCAGAAATTTCAGTTCTTCATCTTCTTCCCTTCCCTGTACTACTTCATCGAGTTTGTTTCGGATCAACTCACTCATTTGTGATGACAGCGGCATGCGTCCACCTTGCCACGATGGAACGGCGCCCGACTTCCGGTTGGATTTCCGCACCTGCGCTTCCATGTCCTTCACCCTCACCAGTTCAAGATTTTTGCCGGCAAACCAAAACACATCGCCCGGACTGAGCCGGGAAATAAAGTATTCTTCGATGGTGCCCAGGTATTTTCCAGACAGAAACCGAACGTGAAGCGATGAATCTCCCACGATCGTACCAATCGACAACCGGTGCCGCATCGCGATCATTCGGTTTTCCACCTTGTATAAACCATTGTGGATTACAATTTTTCTGTACTCATCGTAAGCCTGCAATGAATCTCCGCCGGTGGCAATAAAGTTTAACAACCATTTCCACTCATCATCGCTTACGCTGGAATAGCTGAATGTCGTTTTGATCTCATTAAAGATGGTCTCCGGCACAAATCCATCCGAGACAGCCAGTGTGATGAGGTATTGCACCAACACATCAAAGGACCTAATGTAAGGGAAGCGATCTTCGACGACATTCGTTTTGATCGCCTCGCGAATGGCCGCGGCCTCCATCAGTTCCAACGAATGCGTCGGTACAAAGTAAATTCTACTTACCGCTCCAGGCTGGTGGCCACTCCGGCCTGCGCGCTGAAGAAATCTCGCCACACCTTTTGGTCCACCAATCTGAATCACCGTTTCAACCGGGCGAAAATCAACACCCAGGTCGAGGCTGGACGTACAGACAACCGCTTTCAGCTTGGCTTCATGAAGCTGCTCTTCCACCCAACCTCTTAGCTCCTGGCTGATCGATCCATGGTGCATGGCCATCAGTCCGGAGAGTTCCGGCGCTTTGTCGAGCATCTTTTGATACCATATCTCCGCGAAGGACCGCGTGTTGGTGAAGATGAGTGTCGAAGTACTTTGCTTGACAATGTCGACAACTTTTTGAAGCAGGTGTATTCCCAGGTGGCCGGCCCACGGCATACGATCGACAGAGTCGGGTAGAATAGAGACCACTTCAATTTTCTTTTTGATGTCCGCGCGGATGATCACATACTTTTTCTCCTCGTAGTAATTTCCCAACAGCGCCTGAAGCGCCTCATCCATATTACCGATTGTCGCCGATATTCCCCAGATCCGTAACGCTGGAACGATTGCTTTCAATCGCGACAGCGCCAACTCAACTTGCACGCCGCGTTTGCTCCCCATCAACTCGTGCCACTCGTCGGCAATGACTACTTTCAGGTTTTTGAAAAATTCCGGATAGCCTTTCTGCGCCAGCAACAGGTGCATGCTCTCCGGTGTGGTAATCAATAGCTCCGGAGGTTTTTCTTTTTGACGTGCACGTTCCTTCAGTGTTGTGTCGCCGGAGCGAACGCCAACTTTCCAGGGCAGCGCAAGTCCTTCCACCAATCGATTCGCCGACAATTCAATTTCTTTCGACAGCGCGCGGATGGGTGTGATCCAAATCGCCTGAAGGCCATTATCTTTCTTCGTCTTGTAGTTTGGGTGTTGACGGATGAACTCCAACATGACTGCCATCATCAGCGAGTAAGTCTTGCCGCTTCCGGTCGGAGCATTCACAAGGCCACTACGTCCATCCAAATAGGATTGCCAGGCTTGCAACTGAAACGGAAAGGGCTCCCATCCTCTCGCTGCAAACCAATCTTTTCCGATTTTTAGTGAATCGTCTGACATGGAATTTCAATTTATACTTTCTGCATCTGGCAAAAAACATTTCTAAAAAAGTCGACAGTCGACCGTCCGCCGTCCACGGTCGAGTGAATGGGGGTGGGTGCGGCTCATGGACAACGTTTCCGATCCCTATGCCCGCAATCACACCCCCGTCGACCCCCGACGGTGGACCGTGGACTCCTCAAGATTGCAAAAGAGATTCGGTACCTTACTCTTCGATTTGAATGAGATGAGCACAGTAGCGGTAATTGGGTCAGGTTTTTCAGGGCTGTCGGCCGCCTGCTTTTTGGCACGCGAAGGCTTTGACGTCACCGTCCTGGAAAAGAATGAATCCGCCGGTGGACGCGCTAGGCAATTTAAGTCAGATGGATTCACCTTCGACATGGGCCCCAGCTGGTATTGGATGCCCGATGTCTTCGAGCGATTCTTCGGTGCGTTCGGCAAAAAACCTTCTGACTACTACACCCTTCAACGACTGGACCCATCCTACCGCGTTTACTTCGGAAAAGAAAATCTTCTGGACATCCCGGCGGGGATGGATGCGCTCACCAATATGTTTGAGGCTATCGAACCCGGCAGCGGCGAGCGATTAGTCCAGTTTCTTCAGGAAAGTTCAATCAAGTATGACATCGGCATGCACGATCTCGTATACAAACCCGGGATGAGCTGGCGCGAGCTTCTCAGTACAAAGGTCATCCAACACGCACTAAAGCTTCACGTCTTTACGTCAGTATCCACTGAAATCAAAAAGTATTTCAAAGAACCGAGGCTTGTTCAGCTGCTTGAATTCCCCGTCTTGTTTCTGGGCGCAAAACCTGAAAACACGCCGGCGCTCTACAGCCTCATGAACTATGCTGACATGGTTCTCGGAACGTGGTACCCGACGGGCGGCATGAATAAAGTAGTTGAAGCAATCGTTTCGCTCGCCCGAAGTTTACGGGTTCGCTTTGAATTTAATCGGGCTGTCGAAGAACTGTCGATAAACACAACGCGCGCCAAAGGACTTGTCGTCAATAAACAATTCAGACCATTTGATTACATCATTGCCGGAGCGGACTATCACCACATCGAGCAAAATTTGTTACCAGCGCCATTTCGTCAATACTCCCCCGATTATTGGGACTCGCGGCTGATGGCACCCTCGAGTTTGGTGTTCTATTTGGGTATCGATAGAAAAGTAGAAGGACTGAGGCATCATACGCTTTTTTTTGATCAGGATTTCAAGCGGCATGCCAGGGAAATCTACGATGAGCCACAATGGCCTTCAGCGCCGCAGTTCTACATTTCATGCCCGTCAAAGACTGATCGTACTGTGGCACCAAGTGGAAGCGAGAATTTATTTATCCTCATTCCAGTGGCTGCCGGCTTGAATGATGCTGAGGCGATTCGAGAAAAGTATTTTGAACATGTTATGGATCGGTTGGAGTCTGCCACGGGACAATCCATTCGCGATCATGTTGTTTTTAAACGGAGTTATGCGCATCGTGACTTTGTACAGGACTACAACGCCTTCAAGGGAAATGCCTACGGCCTGGCGAACACGCTTCTGCAAACTGCCAATCTCAAACCCTCAATCGTAAACAAAAAAGTAAAAAATCTGTTTTATACAGGACAGCTAACCGTTCCCGGCCCTGGTGTACCGCCGGCGTTAATTTCAGGAGAGGTAGCCGCCAACGTTTTAATCAAAAGGCACAAAGAATTGGTAAATTGACTTATGAAGGAATTGTTCGACAGTGTTTCCATCCGCTGCAGCCGATTAACAACCAAGGCTTACAGCACTTCCTTTTCCATGGGAATACTTTGTTTGAAGAAAGAGCTGAGGGATCCGATCTATTCCATTTATGGCTTTGTGCGCTTCGCTGATGAGATCGTTGATACTTTTCACGATTATAATAAAGAGCAACTCCTCACCCTATTTGAAGAAAGTACTGAACAGGCGCTCCGCGACCGGATCAGTTTGAACCCCATTCTGAATAGCTTCCAGCGAACCGTTCATCAATTTCAGATTGAAAGGGAATTGATCGATCAGTTTCTGCACAGCATGAAAATGGATCTAAATCAGAAAAACTACGATGCCGCGCGTTTCCATGAATACGTCTGGGGATCAGCAGAAGTTGTCGGGCTCATGTGCCTGAAGGTATTTGCAGGTGGGGACCCGGCGATCTTCGACAAACTGAAACCTTATGCTATGCGGTTAGGCGCGGCGTTTCAAAAGATAAACTTCCTTCGCGATCTGAAGCCTGACTACGACCGGCTCGGCCGGACCTACTTCCCAGGCGTTGATGTAGATCATTTTAACGAGGACACCAAAGACAAAATCGAAGAAGCCATCGCTGAAGATCTATACCAGGGATACCTCGGCATAAAACAATTACCCCGCAGCTCAAGATTTGGAGTATATGTGGCCTACGCTTACTACCTTGCCCTGTTCAAAAAAATAAAGAATACCTCTTCCGAAAACATGCTTACCAGCCGAATCAGAATTCGCAATCGTTACAAGGCTACCTTGTTGGCGTATTCTTATGTGAAACATCAACTCAACTTGCTTTAATGGAACAGGTTATCCTTGTGAACGAATCAGATCAGGCCATCGGGACGATGGAAAAAATGGAGGCGCACGAAAAGGGTTTGCTCCACCGGGCGTTTTCTATTTTGCTTTTCAACTCACAAGGTCAACTCCTTCTTCAAAAACGAGCAGCGTCTAAATACCACAGCGCCGGACTTTGGACCAATACCTGCTGCAGCCATCCACTTCCTGGTGAAGCGATGGAGGACGCGGTCAAAAGAAAGCTTAATCAAGAAATGGGCATTGACCTCCAGCCAGCGTTCGCCTACAAATTCATTTACAAAGCGGCGCTCGACAATGGGCTTACAGAACACGAACTCGACCACGTATTCACCGGTACTTTTGATGGTACACCCGTGATCAACACTGCTGAAGTTGAAGCGTGGAAGTTTATCGACCTGAAAGCGTTGCGCGAAGACATGGAGCAGCATCCTGAAAAATTTACCTTTTGGTTTAAGCTCATTATCGACCATCCCCGGCTCGCGCTGCTGGAAGCTTGATGAAGCGACCCCATCACAACGAACACCTTGTCGACTCCCTGACCAACGATGCAACGATCTTCTGGTTTCGACGAGACCTTCGACTGCATGACAACGCCGGACTCTACCTTGCCCTTCGAGACAACAACAACGTAGTTCCTGTTTTCATTTTTGATACAGAAATCCTGAATAAACTCGAAGATTCCTCCGATCGGCGAGTGAATTTCATTCACCAGACTTTGGTCGCCCTAAACGAAACGCTGCGGAAAATTGGAACCAGCCTTTTGATTTTGTATGGAAATCCGGTTGACATCTTTCGCAGTATTCATCCCAGGAATGTTTTGTGCAACGGAGATTACGAACCGTATGCCAGACGGCGAGATGATGTTGTCGCTTCGATCCTAAAAGAAAAAGGTTCAGCCCTGCATGTTAGTAAGGACCATATGATCTTTGAAAAGACTGAAATTGTAAAGGACAACGGACAACCTTACACCGTGTTTACACCGTATAGTAAAAAATGGAAAGCTGCTTTACCTAAAGATGGCCGTGAACAATTTCAGACAGAAAAGTATTATTCCAGTTTTAAAAAGATAGACCTGCTCAGCATCCCATCGCTGGAAGAAATTGGGTTTCACGCGGCGAGTAATTTGGCTCCGCCCTGCAAAATTGATCTCTCGATCATCGAATACTACGATCAACAAAGGAATTTTCCTGCATTGCGTGGCACGTCGCGATTGAGCGTGCATCTTAGATTCGGAACTGTGAGCCTTCGGCAGTTGGTACACATCGCCCAGCAGACAAACGAGATCTTTTTGAATGAACTGATCTGGCGGGAATTCTACGCCATGATCCTTTGGAACTTCCCAGTGGTTGAATCAAATGCTTTCAAACCAGCCTATGACCGGATCGCCTGGCGAAATGATCCGGAAGAATTTGAAAAATGGTGCCATGGAAAAACAGGTTATCCGATTGTAGACGCCGGCATGCGCGAGCTCAATGAAACCGGATTCATGCACAATCGCGTACGAATGATAACGGCCAGCTTCCTCACAAAACATCTGCTGATCGACTGGCGATGGGGGGAAGCGTACTTCGCTAAAAAACTTCTGGACTTCGACCTCGCTTCCAACAATGGTGGCTGGCAGTGGGCGTGTGGATCAGGTTGTGATGCCGCGCCTTATTTCCGCGTGTTCAATCCTGAGCTTCAAACACAGAAGTTTGATCCCGAGTTGAAGTACACAAAAGCGTGGGTTCCAGAATTCGGGACATCGGAGTATCCAAAACCCATCGTGAATCATGAAATGGCCAGGGCCCGCGCGCTCAATGTTTATAAACTTGCGCTCCAGCCATGAAGATCTACACCATCAAGCATTCGCAGTTTCTTCCCATCGACAAGGCAACGGCCTGGGATTTTTTTTCTTCCCCAAGAAACCTTGCGCGTATCACACCGCCAAGCATGAATTTCAAGATTCATGACGAACATAAACTTTCCAGCATTCACGAAGGGCAACTTATTACTTACCAGGTCACCGTACTTCCGCTCCTTCGAGTAAAATGGAAAACAAAAATTACGGACGTGCAAGCGCCTGACTACTTCATCGACCATCAGCTTGCGGGTCCCTACAAGCGCTGGATCCATAAACATTCCTACCACACTGTTGAAGGTGGTATCGAAATGGTGGACGAGGTGGTGTACATCCTGCCGCTCGGACGGCTGGGTCAGCTAGCCCATGCGCTTTTTGTGGGCCGTGAAATAAAGCGCATTTTTGAGTACCGGAAGGATGCCCTCATGAAGATTTTTCCGCCAGGATTATCTTGAGTACTCTGAAACTTTATCCGTATCTTTGACCCCACTCAAAAGTTGTATCAAACGCATTTGATCCCTGTCTGTCCGGACGGAACCCCTCTCACGACTTTAAGAGACAGAATCATGTCACATGAAGAAATCGTTACGCGCGCGCATTGGCAATTTTACGACTGCGAGGGACCTGGTAAGCCAAGGCATTTACCCCTACTTTCGACCGATTGAATCGTCCCAAGACACCGAAGTGTTGATCCATGGGAAACGGGTCCTCATGTTTGGATCCAACTCCTACCTTGGCCTCACCAATCATCCCTATATCAAAGAACGCGCAAAGCAGGCATTGGACAAATATGGTTCTGGTTGTGCTGGCTCAAGGTTTCTCAACGGTACGCTGGACATCCATGTTGAACTTGAAAATAAGCTCGCCGCATTGACGGGTAAGGACGCAGCACTGATTTTCAGCACGGGCTTTCAAGTAAACCTCGGCGTGTTGTCATGCCTGACTTCGCGCCATGATTACATCCTGTTGGATGAGTCCGATCACGCTTCGCTCTACGATGGCGCACGACTATCCTTTTCGCGCGTCGTAAAATTCAAGCACAATGACATGGCTGACCTTGGCAGGCGATTGAGTGCATTACCGGCGGAGTCCGTAAAAGTTATTTCTGTCGACGGCGTCTTTAGCATGGAAGGCGACATCGCCAGGCTCCCGGAAATCGTCGTGCTCGCCGATCAATTCGACGCCACCGTGTTAGTGGACGACGCTCATGGCCTCGGCGTACTGGGACCGCTTGGCGCAGGAACAGCTTCTCACTTTAACTTGCAACATCACGTTGATATTATTACGGGTACGTTTAGCAAATCACTCGCGTCTCTCGGCGGTTTCGTGGCCAGCGATGCGGACACCATTGATTTTCTAAAACACCATGCGCGTTCCCTGCTCTTCAGTGCCAGCATGACACCAGCGTCCACCGCGAGCGCTTTGGCAGCGCTCGAAATTATGGAGCATGAACCTCAGCACATTGAACGACTGTGGCGTAATACCCATCATGCCATGCACCTTCTGCGATCAGAAGGATTCGATATTGGACGTACCGAGAGTCCCATCATTCCCATCTACGTTCGTGACAACGAAAAAACATTTAAGGCGGCCATGCAGCTTCAGGACAACGGCGTATTTGTCAATGCCATTGTCTCACCGGCCGTACCCGCGAATGAATCACTGCTTCGTTTTTCGGTCATGGCCACGCACACCTTCAGCCAGATTGAAGAGGCCGTCGAAAAAATCTCACAAGTTTTTACGCGCGAAGGAATCTTGCAAATGAATTAGAAGCATTACCGCTCATATGTGCGTCGACTTTTTTGTCGGCCGTGAAGTAAGATGTATTTTTGAATATCGAAAAGAATCCCTGATGAGGATTCTTCCCAAGAAACATCATGAGCGCCCTGACCATTATTTTGTGCGGATTGATTATAATCGGAACATTCTTGTTCTGGGAGTTTGTCGCCTGGTTCACGCACAAGTACATCATGCATGGATGGCTGTGGGTTTGGCACAAGTCGCATCACACTGTTCATGATCATACCCTCGAAAAAAACGATTTGTTTGCTTTCGTTTTCAGTATTCCATCCATCGGTCTTTTCTATTATGGAAGCGTTGTAACCTTTAATCCCTACATCGTCGCCGGTGGTTTTGGAATATTATGCTACGGAATATTCTACCTGGTCTTCCATGATATCATCGTCCATCAACGTATCCGCTGGAAGCCCGCGCGAAGAAGCGCTTACCTTCGACGCATGATTCATGCCCATTACATTCATCATAGCAAACACACCAAAGATGGTTGTGAGGCCTTCGGATTTCTGTACGCTCCAAAAAAATACGACACTAAAAATTTAACCCTGAAAAATACCCGGCAGGAAACCCAATAACACTTTTAAACCATTGGTTGTAATCGTAAGTCTGCGTATACTTGAAATAATGTTCACTAACCCCCTCGGACGCCTGCCTGTGGAGTGATCGTCCGAATGCCAGCATTCATGGAAAAATATCTTTACCTGTCCCTTGAGCTTCTGTGTTTAGTGATTCCCCTGTTGGCCAGCTTCCGCCCGAAAGCACCCTTTTATAAAAAGTGGAAGTACCTTCTGCCTGCTATCGTAGCGCCCGCCATATTCTTCATTGCATGGGACGCAGTCTTTGCCCACATGAAGGTGTGGGAATTCAACGATCGATATCTGACCGGAATATATGTAGGCATCTTGCCCCTCGAAGAAATACTTTTCTTCATCTGCATCCCCTATGCTTGTGTGTTTACCTACTTCGCGTTGACACACTTGATTGAAAAAGATTACTTGTTCCCGCACCAGGAATTAATTTCCAGTGCCGTGATCATCTTGATGCTGGTCTTTGGAATGTACAACCTCGATAAGTGGTATACTGGGATCACCTTTGTTTTCCTTGGACTGTTCCTGGCGTTCCAAATGTTGCAGCTGCGCCCGCGATACATGGGAAGGTTCTACTTTGCCTTCGTTGTTCTGCTGCTTCCTTTTTTTATCGTGAACGGAATTCTAACGGGCTTTCTGATTGAGGGCGAAGTAGTACGTTACAATGATAGCGAGACATTGGGCATCCGAATCGGAACCGTTCCCTTCGAAGACATTTTCTACGGGTTCCTGTTGATCCTGATGAACGTTGTGATCTTTGAATGGCTCCAGGAAAGAGAACGGTATAGGTAAAAAAATAAGACTGCCCGAGAGCAGCCTTACCATCATAAATAGTATTTGATGATTGTCGGAATGGCTATGCCACGGCTTCTTCCAATCTCACGTCTTTTGCCTTCTTACTTTTCTTTTTCTTTCCACCCACCGCGTCTTCCATAAACTTTTCAGCCTTGCGTTTTCTGCGGTCGTCCCGTTTCATGGAGTGCGCAAAAAGCGTGGCCAGTTTCTTTGAGTTCCGGTGCAACAGTTTCTTTACTTTCTTGCTTGGTTCAGGCAATTCCAGTTTGGCCAGGGCCTCCTGCAGTGAGTCATTGATGAGGCTGCGCAGAGCCTTCTTGGATGTCTTTGTTTTCTCCATAAATGTGATGTTGAACACCTAAATTAATGATCGGTTATCAAAAGGTTAAGGATTAACGAAAACTTAATATTGCAGGCAAAAAAACCGGAATTCGCTGCAAAAATAAGCTTTTACGGTTTCCTCATGTTAACTGTTCCACCGATCTATTCGTACCGCAACGAGTCAATGGGATTGGCCAATGCGGCCTTAACAGACTGAAAACTAATGGTGAGCCAGGCCACCAGCGCTGCGACAATTCCGCTCGCCAAAAAGATCCACAGTGGCAGGTCAATCCGGTAGGCAAAGCCACTCAGCCATTCGCCCATAAAGTACCACGCCGGAAAAATTGCCAGCACAAATGCAACACCGACCAGGATCATAAATTCCTTCGCGAGCATGGCACTGAGCTTGAATGTTGAAGCGCCCATCACCTTGCGGATACCAATCTCCTTGGTGCGTTGCTCTGCCATGAAAGCTGACAAACCGAAGAGTCCCATGCACGCTACGAAAATGGCTAATCCTGTAAACACGCTCGCGAGTGAGCTCAACCGTTGTTCTTCCCTGAATATCTCGTCAAAGTTTTCATCGAGGAATACATACTCGAACGGTTCGCCTGGAGCATACTTTTGCCATAGGTCTTGAAGCGATGCGATCATTTGCTTGGGTGATCCGGCATAACGGATCTGAAGACTCCTGTTCTCCAGGGTCAGCATAATGATTAATGGCCGCACGGATGACTTCAGAGATTCATAGTTGAAGTCCTTCACCACACCGATCACCGTTAATGTATCCGGTGTGTCACCTTGAAAACTAATCACCTTCTTGTTCAATCCATCCTGCCAACCAAATTCTTTCACCGCCGCTTCATTCAACACACAGGCCGTTGAGTCCGTGGCAAACTCCTTCGAGTAAAACCGTCCCGCGGCCATTTCAAACTTCATCACCTTCTGGTGATCCTGATCAGCGTAGTAGCAGCCCAGGATTCTGTCTTGCTCCGTCCCATCGATGCGAAAAACAGAATTGCTGTTTACACCGGGGAAAACGTTGTTTGAATAACTGGCCGCTTCTACGGCGCTTTCCTGGAGCACAGCTTGTTTAAACGGTTCCATGTTGGACGTCAGCCGCCGCGTGTTCCGGAGGATTATTACATTGCTTTTATCCAAGCCAAGATTCTTCTCCTGCATGTAAGTCAGTTGCTCAAACACCACACCGGTGCATATGATCAAAACGATTGAAATGGAAAATTGAAAAACAACCAGCCCACTTCGTATCCCCTTGCTCTTTGCACCCGCGCGGATCTTACCTTTCAACACTTCTACCGCATTGAATGACGTAAGATAGAAAGCAGGATAACTGCCAGCCAATAATCCAACACCGATCACCATCACCAACAGTCCCGTCATGAACGGAAAGGTGAGCATGGACGTATAAGCCAATTCTTTTCCGGAAAGCAAATTGAAAGAAGGCAGCAGCCAATACACCGCAAACACCGATACCACGCCGGCGATAAGCGTGTAGATAATTGATTCAGACAAAAATTGTCCAATGAGGTGGCTTCTGTATGAGCCCAATGTTTTCCGCAGTCCAACTTCCTTCGCGCGGCCTGCCGAACGGGCGGTTGAAAGGTTCATGAAATTTATGCAGGCAATGATCAGGATGAATGATCCGATCGCCCCCAACACAACAACGTACTTGATGTCACCGTGCTGTTCGGCATCATGATCAAGTTGCGTAGTGAAAAGGTGTGAGTCGGTCATGGCGTAAGAAGTATACCGGTACTCGCCGCCGTTCTTCAGGAATTCGTCAAAGTTCATCCCCAGAAATTTCTCCAGCTCGCTGCCAACGTTCTTCTTCGTAATGTCGAAAAGCTTGGCGTCGATATCCTCCACGCGCGTGTTCTTATCCTTTAAGTAATAGGTGTAGATCGAGTTGTTGGTCCACTCCGGAGATTTGAAAAAATCGCCGCGGGAGCCCGACAGGATGGCATCAAATTGCAAGTGAGAGTTCTTTGGTGATGGTTCGCACACGCCCGTTACTTTGTAGGTCGTGTTTTCGTTTCCGACCGTCATCAGCTTGCCGATCGCAGATTCATTTCCAAAGTATTTTTTTGCCGTCTCCGTTGTGAGCACCAGCGTATTGGGTTCGAGCAACACAGACTTTACGTCGCCTTCATTCAATCTAAAAGAGAAAAACTGAAAGAAATTCGAGTCGACCGTCACTACATTTTTTTCCATGAACGATTTGTCGTCGTACTTGAAAACCGTGTTCCCCGTCGACCACACTCTGGTGGAAGCTTCTACGCCGGGAATTTCCTTCACCATCGTTTCCGCCAGGGGCGTGCAGGAGGTAGTACTGTGCATTTCCTGCCCGGCGAGTCGGCCATGCAGCGCAATGCGATAGATCCGATCGGCATTCGAATGAAAGCGATCGTAGCTCAATTCGTCGTAGACGTAGAGTCCGATGAGAAGACATGCCGTTAGGCCAATGGCCAGGCCGGCAATGTTGATCGCTGAAAAGAACCTGTGCTTCAGGATGGTTCTGAAGGCTACTTGAAAATAACTGCGCAGCATATGGGTGGTTAAATGAGTTTCGATCCGGGATTTATATCAGGGAGACGACGAAAAAACAAGATAGGTTGCAGGAGGTGGTAATAGAAAGTTTTGACTTAGACGTGGGGGAAGGGAGAAGGTTACAGGAAATAGTCCGGAAGTCGGAAAGTCGGAAAGTCCGGAAGTCCGAAGGTCCGGAAGTCGGAAAGTCCGAAAGTCCGAAAGACGGAAAAAGTCCGGATCCCGATAGCTATCGGGACCGAAAGACTGGGAGTTGGAAAGATGGAGGATGGATTGCCTAAAAATCGAAAGCCGAAAAACCAAAAGTTACTCTGCTCAAACTTTCGGACTTTTCGGACTTTCGGACTTTCCGACTATTTCTACTCGTCCCGCAAAGTATGCACCGGATTCATCATCGCGACGCTCAGCACTTTATATCCGATGGCCGCGAATGAAATGGCGAAAAGTAGGCCGACAGAAATTGCCAGTGTTAAGATATCGATGTTTTTGTGGTACTTCCAGATGCTGCTCATGAGCACGTTGTTCACGGAATAACTCGCCAACGATCCAAGTACGGAGGCTATTCCTAATATGATGATGAATTCCGTGTTGATGATCCGTGTGATGTTGGGAACCGACGCACCCAAAACCTTTCTCACGCCGATCTCTTTCATGCGCTTAATGATATTCAGCGACACCATGGAAAACAATCCTGTTGCCGACAAGGTCATGGCAATGATACCCAGGAAGATGTACATGATCGCAATGTTTTCGCTTACCTCATGCATCTCGCGAAGGCTCATCACGAGCATATGACCGTTGTACAACCGATTGGGAAAGACTTTGCCCCACTGCTCTTTCATGAACTCGTTGACACTGGCGATGTTTTCCCTGTGCGCGCTGATGACGATCTGGCTATACTGGTCGGGCTTCACATAACGGATCATCATCGGATCCAGTTCGCGCCACAATCCTTCCGTATATACATCCTTGATCACGCCGACAACATAAAGTTTTACGGTATCCTTCCAGATGATTTCCTTTCCAATGGGTTTATCCCATTCAAAAAGCTTGGCCATTTTCTCCGTGATGATAATGGATTCCTTTTGGTCGGTTTCCGAATCCTTCACAAAATCGCGGCCCTCTATTAATTTAAGATCCATCGTGCGGAAATAATTGTCGCCAACGCTAATAATGTCGACCTCCTCTTGTTTGGATCCATACTTCACCGGCTCATTGGAGCGGTTTGAAAAAATTCCGCTCCTCGCTCCCGCCATCGATACGATTGCCGAGTTTGATTGCAGTGAATTCCGGTACGTCTCGAATTCGCCTTCGTTTTCCACCCAGGCAATGATCGTCCCGCGAACGTCAAATCCCAGGTCGTACTCTTTTTGGTATCGCGCATTTTGAATGAACCCGATAGAGCTAATGATGGCAATTAATGAAATGAGAAACTGCATGCCTAAGAGAACACGCGTAAAATAGTTTGTGCCTCCAAACTTCACTTTGCCTTTCAGAATACTCACGGGCTCGAAGCGACTGATGTAGAACGCTGGATAGCTACCGGCAAGAATTCCGGTGAAGATCAATACGCCGGCAAGGAATAACAGGAATGTATAGTTGTCAAGGTAGTGTGGCGCCAAACGCATGAACTGCCACATCGTGTTCCAACCTTCGACTAAAACGTTCGTCAATGCAAGCCCAACGATCAAACCCAGGAAACAGATAAACATGGTCTCGCCGATAAACTGCGCGATCAGTTGCTTGCGCATGCCGCCCATCACTTTGCGGATTCCAATTTCCTTTAGCCTGCGCGACGAGATCGCGATGGCCGTATTGGTCAGGTTGAAACAAGCAATCAACAATATCAATACGCCCATGACCGCCGAACCTATAACGGCTGAAATTGGTGGAGAATCCCATGTGGCCGTCCGCACACTTTCTGCGCGGTCGTCTTGTCCCATGCTTACAAATGGTGCCAGTACAAATTCATTGATCTGGTAATCCTCTCTCACCTTATTGTTATTCTCAACAAAAGGCTGAAGCTGCTTGTGCACACTACTCACACGGCTGGGGTCGTTGATCTGAACGAACAAGGTACTCTCCTTGCTCCAGTCGTCGCCGCGTACGGTTTCGTGCTCGTCAATGTAGTTCTCAAAGTTCAGGTAAGCGGAACCATCAGGTTTGAAGAAACTTGAGTTCATCGGAGGAGTCTTGTAGACGCCAGCGATCTTCAACTCTTTCAGTTCCGTGCCATAAACCTGGGTGATGGTTTTACCAAACGCTTCTTCGGGTGAGCGATACAGTTTTATCGCCATTTCATCGCTGACGAATACACTGGTTTTGTCCTTCAGGTCTTTCGGGTCTCCAGAGATGAACTCGAACGTAAACATTTCGAAAAATTCAGGATCCACATAAGACAGGTTCGCTGGAAAGAGATCATCCTCCCGCTTGAAGTTCGACCATGAATGATAGTACCGGGTCGACTTATCAACGTCCGGAAAAGTTTTGTCTACTACTTCTCCCAGCGGCAGCGGCGTGTAGGTAACGCGGGTCAATCTCTTGTCAAATTCGCGAATGGCGCTGACCCGATAAATCTTATCGCTGTTCTGATGAACGGCATTGAAGGTGGAATCATATTCGAAAGAAAGGTAGCCAACAATGCAGCATGCGATGGCCACGCCCATTCCCAGCACATTGATGATGATGAACAGTCGGTTCTTCATCATACTGCGCAGGGTGATCAAAAGGTAATTTTTTATCATGGAGGGTTAGTTTAATCCGTGGTGGTGGACCAGGTCTGGGGATAGGTTACAATCAACAACGAAAGATTCGCGCCGAGCCGGCGGGAAAATTCAAAAAAAAGCCTGGCCAGGTATCATCCCTGGACAGGCCGTGATATAGATCAACAACTGTACTCCAGGTGAAGCATCAGATGTGGAAATGCTCTTTAATATTCTCGGTTACTACTTTACCGTCGAACAGGTTCACGATGCGGTGTGCGTAGTTGGCATCGTAAGGAGAGTGCGTTACCATCACGATGGTTGTTCCCTCTTCGTTCAACTGTGACAACAGCTTCATCACTTCTTCGCCGTTAGCAGAGTCGAGGTTACCCGTCGGTTCATCGGCGAGGATTACCTTAGGTTTTGCAACGATCGCGCGGGAAATCGCCACACGCTGCTGCTGACCACCTGACAACTGTTGCGGGAAGTGGTTTCTTCGGTGCATGATGTTCATGCGTTCCAGTACTTCTTCTACACGCTGCTTGCGTTCAGCCGAAGGAACCTTCATATACAACAAAGGAAGTTCAACGTTTTCAAACACGGTGAGCTCGTCGATCAGGTTAAAGCTCTGAAACACGAAACCGATCGAACCTTTACGCAGTTGCGCGCGGTTACGCTCTGAATACTTCGATACTTCGTGCTCTCCAAAGAAATATTCTCCACCGGTGGGATTATCCAACAAGCCGAGGATGTTCAGCAAGGTTGACTTGCCGCAACCTGAGGGGCCCATAATCGCCACGAACTCACCATCTTTAATTTCAAGATTGATGCTGTTCAATGCGGTTGTCTCTACTTCTTCAGTGGTATAGACTTTTTCAAGGTTTTTAAGTTTAATCATAGCAGCTGCGTTTATGATGTTCGGTTTTTAAGATGTGTATTTTTCCAATTTAGTTGAATGTGCTGATTCGTATTTACTCCGTTTGCTTGAACTGGTTACGCTTTGACTCTAAATAAATGTCGGTCGTTACACTAGTTCAGCAACAATACTTCATTATCTCCAAAATTCTCGTACGACGAGGTAATCACCCGATCTCCAGGCTGCAGTCCCTCCAGCACTTCAAAGTGCTCGGTATTCTTACGGCCCAACTTGATCTCGCGTTTCACGGCTTTGTCATCTCCATCCAGCACAAATACCCAGTTTCCGCCGGTGTCCTTATAGAATCCCCCAACCGGGAGTAATAGTTCTTCAGAAGACAGACCCAATTCGATGCGCAGTCTCAACGACTGACCTCTGCGAATCCCCGGAGGAGTTTCTCCCACGAACAGCATATCCACTTCAAATCGACCATTCTGAATGGTGGGATATATGTAGGTGATCTCCAGCTCGTAATCCTTGTTGTTAAAGGTCGTGGTGGCATGCAATCCGGTGGTAATCCTTGGCAAGTACAACTCATCAATGGGTACTCTAACCTTGTAGCTTCCAACGATATCCACCTGACCCAGGCGCTGGCCCTGGTTCACGTTCTGACCGTTGTCAAGCTGCGGTCTTGAAAGCTGCCCGTCCATCGGGGCACGGATTATGAGGTTGTCGAGGATCTTGCCGGCGCTCTCGAGACTTTGGCTCATCTTACCTTCGGAGAAATTCAAATCCTTGATTTGGCGATAGCGATCGACAGAGTCCTGACGATACACTTCGTATGTAATCCTCCTGTTCTCCAGGTTGAATTTGTAGTCCGCTTCCGTCTTTTCGAATGCTTGCCGTGATATCAATTTCTTTTCAAACAATTGCTTCTCGCGATTATACTGAGGGCCGAGGATCTGCAACTGCTGGTCAATCTGTGCCAGGGTCCGGCGCTGCTGAATATCGTTTTGTGAAATCTGCAGACGCGTTTGTCGCAATTCGTTGATGCTCTGGTTAAGTTGTGCTTCCTGCTGTAAGACTGTCAACTCACGGTTAAGGTTGCTTAGCTCCAGGATTATATCTCCTTGTTTCAGCATCGCGCCGCTTTCCGCCACCACGCGCTTGATGGTTCCACCTTCAATGGCATCGAGGTAGGCCGTGCGGCTCGGCTCGACGGTACCCGTCTGAGGAATAAATTCTTGAAACACACCTCGCGCTACATTGGAGATGGTGATCTTGTCACGTTCTATTTTGAGTCTTGAGCGCCTGTCAGCAAAAATCAGTTGGTAGCCAACAAAGATCACAAACAGCGAAATTCCACCATAAGTGGCAATACGTTTCAACGTCCACTTCTTCTTTACAATCTTCTTATCCATTCCGTCAGGTTCCAGTTATCGTTCCTACCGAGGAGGCAGGCGTTTAATTGTTCGTAGTGTCCCGATAGCTATCGGGATGTTAATTGTCATTAACGATAGCCCGAATGCCAACAAGCGTGCCAAGCGCCGGAAGGGTAAAATAGCTGGTTTCAGGAGGTTTTGACCGGGTTGGCTCGTTCACATGTGAACGTATCTGTCCGGATGCGAACGCGACTCGAAAGGGTGAAAACCCTCAAAAAATCGTTTTCTGAGGTGATTTCGACTTGTCCCGCTTTCGGTACAGCCTTTGCCCGGTAGCGAACAGCAATGTTATAGTGCCTGAAGTTTCCGGTCGTCCGTTTCGATCCAAACTCAAGTCCTCAAAATCGTTAAAACCTCAAACTAAGAACCCTAATGACTGAATCGAAGCACGGCAAAATTCTCATCGTTGACGACAATGAAGACCTTCTCAAAGCCGCGAAGATGCACCTGAAGCGACACTTCGCCCAGGTGGACATTGAAAAAAATCCGGAAGCGATACCTGCCCTGATGAACAATGAGGACTACGATGTAATCCTCCTCGACATGAATTTCACCAAAGATGTGAGCAGCGGCAGCGAAGGATACTATTGGCTGGAACGCATCCTGCAACTTGATCCCTCGGCGGTGGTGGTTCTCATCACAGCCTACGGCGATATTCAAATGGCCGTGAAAGCCATCAAGGCCGGCGCAACGGACTTTGTATTAAAGCCGTGGGAGAATGAAAAACTTCTCGCTACCCTCTTCTCCGCCATGCGCCTTCGTGAATCGCGCGACGAAGTGGAAAACCTGAAGATCAAAAATCACGAGATCAATCAAACGCTGAACAACCGGTTTAGTGATATCATCGGGCAAAGCTCCATCATGCAGAAGGTCTTTCAGACCATTGACCGCGTAGCGAAGACGGACGCGAACGTATTAATTCTTGGCGAAAATGGGACGGGAAAGGAATTGATCGCCCGTGCCATTCACCGGAATTCATCGCGACAGAATGAAAGCTTTGTCGGCGTCGACCTGGGCTCGATCACCGAAACACTTTTTGAAAGCGAACTCTTTGGTCATAAGAAAGGCGCTTTCACCGATGCAAAGGAAGACCGTGCCGGTCGCTTTGAGCTGGCAAACAACGGAACACTCTTCCTCGATGAGATTGGAAACCTGTCCATGCCATTGCAGGCAAAACTGCTGACGGTCATTCAAAACAGAAAAGTAAGTCGCGTGGGAGCGAACAAGGAAACGCCGGTCAACATCCGATTGATCTGCGCCACGAACCTTCCGCTTTACGACATGGTGAAGGAAAACAGATTCCGTCAGGATTTACTCTACCGGATCAACACCATTGAAATCGAGATACCTTCTCTTCGCGACAGACTCGAAGATATCCCTTTACTGGCGACTCACTTCCTGAAACACTATGCGTCGAAGTACGAGAAGACGGTAAACCGAATTAGCGAGGCGGCCATGACGCGGATGCACAAACATCCCTGGCCTGGAAATATTCGCGAGCTTCAACATTCCATCGAACGCGCCGTGATTCTCAGCAACACTTCCATTTTACAACCCGAGGATTTCAACTTTACCCCTTCCACCGGCAAGGACGACGGCCAACTTAGCCTCGACCAATACAACCTGGAAGAAGTTGAGAAACTGCTGATCCGGAAAGTGCTGAAGAAGTACAACGGCAACATTACGCAAGCGGCGACGGAGCTGGGGCTGACGCGGTCATCGCTTTATCGGAGACTTGAAAAATATGGACTTTAAAAGTTGCCGGTTTCCGGTCGCCAGTTGCCGGTCAGTACATTATTAAGCTTACCTTTAAGCAAACTAAAAACTGGTAACCGGTAACCGGCGACCGGTGACCTGCAACTCATTTCAGCTTGACTTTCGGTTTCAAAGATTTTCGCGCACGCGTTATTTTTCGTGTGATCATGCTGGGGCTCACGGTGAGCCTGTTTTCCTACATGATCAGCCACCCCAACATGTTGTTCGCGGCGATACTGATGCTGGTGATCGTCGTTCTCCAACTGCTTGAAATTTTCCGTTTCGTTAGTCAAACCAACCGCAAGCTCACGCGATTTCTGGAATCGGTAAAGTATTCGGACTTTATCTCGGGGTTTACTTCCGACAACAAACTTGGCAAGAGCTTCAAAGATCTTAACATCGCCTTCAATGAAGTGTTGGAAGCCTTTCGAAAGGCGCGCTCAGAAAAGGAAGAACATTGGCAGTACCTGAACACGGTGGTCCAACAAGTTCGCACCGGTATCATCTCTTTTGATACCGATGGCGATGTGCAGTTAATCAACACGAATGCCCGGAGGTTTCTGAATATCACCTCGATGAAAAACATTCGCGAGCTGATTGAGATCAACCCGAAATTATACCACGCCATTAACAGCGTCGAGCCGGGTAAGAGTGAACTCTATAAAGGAAGCAATGAATTGCATCTTACGGTTCAGGCGACCGAGCTGCGCATCCGCGGCGTGGATGTGAAGCTTGTAACCATGCAAAACATCCAGCCGGAATTGCAGAAACAGGAACTGGAAGCCTGGCAAAACCTCACGCGTGTGCTACGCCATGAGATCATGAATTCCATCACGCCCATTTCATCCCTGACTTCCACCCTGCGCGAAATCCTCGATCACGAGATGGAGACGCGCGATACGCACTATGAGTTAAAGAAAGAAGGCGCCGAGGACTTGCGTGAAGGATTGAGCACCATTGAGAACCGGAGCAAAGGACTCATCAAATTCATTGATGCCTATCGCGAGTACACTTCACTGCCAAAACCGAAGATCGCTTCCGTACGGCTGCGGGATTTGATAGAACACGTGGCGCAGCTCATGAAAACTGAGTTGAAGAGAACGAAGATTGAGTTTCATGCCGAATGCAGCTCAGAGTACCTAACCATTCAGGCAGACCTGGAAATGATTGAACAGGTATTAATCAATTTGTTAAAGAATGCCATCGAAGCATTGGCCGAAACCGAAAACCCAAAACTGGAATTGATCGGACGCTACGAGGGCTCTATCGTCCTGATCGAAGTAATTGATAATGGTTCAGGCATTATCAAAGAAGCGCTCGAACACATCTTCGTTCCATTCTATACGACCAAGCGGACAGGCTCGGGAATCGGTTTGAGCTTGTCGCGGCAGATCATGCAGATGCACAATGGATCCATCACGGTTGAATCAGAACCGGATGTGAAAACAATATTTACCTTAAGATTCTAGTTCTTTCCGGCGACGAAAACAAAATCGCTAGCCGGATCATCGGAGCCAAAACTGCCCGAACGCGGTTCGGTCGGCAATTTCAAAAAGTATACTTGCATTTCTGTCAACGTCAGAATGCGGTCGTTGCCGGCGCCTACTTCCCTCAAAGCCTGAATGAACTTGGCCGCAAAGGGTGAGTGCTTTCCTTGAATACCATCCGATACATACTCCTTGCTTCCGCTGGTGAGGAACTTTCTGGTACGCTTGGATAATTTCCTGACGAGGTATTCTTCATCGGTGGCTTCCGCATAAACGTCGCCACTTCTGGATTTTGCCAGGATCGGATCGATGGTTCCACCGAAGCACACGTCCATGGCCAGAAAGATGTGCTCGCACTTTATATTGTCGACGCGCTGGCGAAGGACAGTATGGGGGATGTAGGTTGTCTTTCCTTTGTCGTTGAGCAGAGAGTTGGATGCCACGACATAACCTTCACCGAGCGTTTCATCAAAGTATCCGTGGCCAGCGAAGAAAATGAAAAGTTGATCTTGTGCATTGAATTTCTTCGTGTTGTAATCGTATAATTTCGCTAACACCTCCTCGATGGTGGCATTTTCCACGACCTCGGTCTGAAAATTATACTTTTGCTTCAGCACCGTTTCAATGGACCGCGCGTCGTTGATGGGGTTAACCAGGTCATCCCAGTGATCATACTTGTCGATCGCAAAGATCAGGGCATAGTCTTTCCGGTTGGCATCGACGGCGTCGGTGATGGCATCCTTGCCAATAAGGATTGATCGCGAACTGCTGACCGTCCCACCTTTTTCGTTCACGACCACCATTTGCAATACATTCTCGCCATCTACCAACGTCATGTTTTGCTTGATTACTTTGGACAGCTCACCTTCCTCCAAAGGAAATTTTTTCTCGCGAGATCCGGAGGGTGTAGTCACCACGAGCTTCACTTCTTTCATGGGCACGTTGGAAGTAACCATCACCTCGATCTTCAGCTCATACTGTTTGCTGAATGTGGACTCCATGGTTGGAGAAATCCATTCGATGGTTGGCAGCGGTGCATTGACCGGAGCTTCCTTGAAATTCAAATGCACGTCGTTGGTGCGCGACACAAAGCCTTGCGCGTTCACCATCATTGAACACAACACCAACAGCACAATGCCAATCAGCGTCAGCTCAAGTTTCATTCCCTTCAATTCAATTCGTTTCATATGCTTAGTCGTTACAATTCGGTTCACCTTCGGGACAGGGGGCATCGCCAATATCTGGGGTTTCATTGCTCTGCAGGAGGAAGTAAGCTCCTCCGGCAACGGCGACCACGGGGATCATCTTCAAGAGCAAGGGTACTTTACGCTTGATGGCAAAGTCACCTGTGTAGACTACATCGTCCCGATTTTTGCTGTCGCTGATTTTAAAGCGATAGCCTTCGCCCGGTTTTACATTTTTTGGAATCGTCATTTCATACTTGCCCGTGTTACCCACGCCAGCCTGCGTCCACACCTTTTCGGCACCTTTATATAAATCGAAATTCAAAACGTTCTGTCGTGTTCCGCCGCTCCAGGTCATCATAAACGGTACGCCGCGCTTCCTGACTTGCGTATCATCAAAACCACTCATGCGAACGAAAGGGATGTACAACTTGCCGCGCACTTCGATGGCAACATTACCTTCGAATTCAGCGCCTAATTCTTCCTTGGCATTCCAGGTGATCTTCTTGTTCATTCCCGGCTTTACTTCCAGGCCCACGTCGCCACTAAGTTTCTGTAATGGATTCAGGTAATTGTCGCGGGACGAGTAGACGTGAACCGTGTAGCTCCGGTTCTTCGCGGTATCCAACAAGTCGTAGTATAACAGAAGCTGGTCGCCCGCCAGCTCGAATCTCTTCATGTTGAATTCCTGAGCGCACGCACCCATGGCGACCAACATCAGATTTAGTATGATAAGTATTTTCTTCATATTGTTCGCATTAACGGGAAACAAGAATCACTTTTTGAACAGATCTTACTTTGCCAGCTACCTCGAGGTAGACTAAGTACATGCCATTGGTTACGGTCGAACTATTTTCGCTGTCGCCGTTCCACTCGAGATTATAAACTCCGGCCTCGGCCTGCTGATTCATCAGCACCTTCACGGGCTTGCCCAGCATATCGCGAATAGCAACTTTTACCGGAGCGCTGTCTTTTACCACGACGGGTATGGTCGCGTGACCACTGGCAGGATTCGGATACACCCGACCCAGCCAGGTGATGCCCGGATCAAAATCCGCTTCATCCAAAGCATACACGATTTTGAATTGCCTGTCGGAATCCGATCCCAGGAAAATATACTGGTTATACATTTTCATATCCGTGAACACCTGTTCAGTCATGTCGAACAAGTACAACTTGGAAGTATTATTACCGAACCTTTCTGGATTCCACGACAGCGTCATTTTTTCATTCAGCGATGAACCTGCCGAAAAACTCCACACATACTGTTTGTTTGTAGGAACAACATCGCGCGAAAACCACGTGTTAAAGTATTCTTCGTGCGGGGTACGCATGTCGAGGAAATTGAAGATTCGTGGAGCCGAGATTTCATCGTAAAGATCTTTGCTTTCGGAGGCACTGGGATGCATGCCGAAACCGATGGTTGATATTTCGGTAGTTCCCTGCGATAATGATAATGGAACAAACCATTCCGGCTGATCGAGTTTCGTATTCGTAATCGTGTTGCTTGCCCTGCGACCACCGAGTCCGCCGCTGAGGATCACAGGAAATACCAACGTCCCTGAAGTTTCTGCAAAGACAAAACCGCCCGAGTGTTTCTTCAGACCATCTGATTCTGCAAAGCCACTGCCGCCATAAACATTCAATGCGCCAACAGCAACACCGGGATTGGAGGTGAGAACGTCGCTCCAACTAATATCAAAAGGATAAGGATTTCCGATTTGATTCCATCCCTGGTTGAGCTCCAGTTCGAATGGAGTATCCTGATTGTTTTCTGGCGCTGTTCCCGAACCCAATACTATATCAAAGTCCTCCACAGCATTGTACCAATAGCCTTTGCCTTGCTCGATGACTCCAATGTAGTCGTGGTTCTTGCCATTCTCATAGCGAATAAATCTCCATTTCTTCTTATCGATAGTACCCATCGCGGCAAAAACAGCGAGCGTGCCCGCGCTCGGCAACTTGTAGGGGAGCGACACAATACGATAATCTGAAAGTTGTCCGCCAGAGGGAAGGTCATTAATGGTCGTCCCCGCTATGGAACGATAAAGGTAGAGCGAGTTGTCTGAAGGGAACCGTGTACTTCCACTTCCATCTTCCGCCGTGAAATAGTATTCCAATCCCATATCATCGTGCATGGCTGGCGTAACCGTTGTTTCGTACGTCGCGGTTGCAGACGTTAACGTCGTAGGGGGGGAAAACTCTTCAGCCGTGATGCCTCTGGAGAAAAATTTTACCGTGCGGGGGCCCGATCCGCCAGCGACGGTGATCGAGAGTTTAGTGTTTGCGCCTTGTAGGCTCGCGTTATAATTTTCAAAGGCGATAACATTTCCACCAGCCTCCGTAACCACGGTAACGCTGGCATTTCCTGATTCTCCACTATCATTCACCGCGCGCAGGCGGCAGAAGTATTGCGTACTTGCTGCCAAACCCACTACATCTTGTGTTGTGCCTGTTACTTCCAGGCTGTTGTAAGCGCCAACAAACGTGGCGAAGTTGGCCACGGTTGATACATCCAACTCGTATTTCGTCGCGCCTGTAACCGCGGTCCATACGAGCCGGAAGTATGCAGAAGTTTTGTCGTTGTCGACAAAGCCCGTGGGTACAGCGGGCAATGTAATCTTCTGCCCTGTCAGCGCGCCGGTAGTAAGGTAGTTCGTTGAACTACCGCTACCGTTGAAACTGTAAACAGCATAATGATAAACGGTGCCTGCCGTGAGTCCGGTGTTGCTAATGGAAACAGAAGTTCCGGAAGAAACCACCGTACTAGATCCAATGGTGTTGCCCGCGGTGTAAGCTGTTCCATCCGCTGGCAAGTCGGTCGCGGCCGCCCCAGCTCTTCGTAGAACAATATATCCTGCAGGAGTACCTGTTGCAGCCGTGAATGAAGACGTCATGGAAGTTTCGGTCACTGCACTGAACACAAGAGAAGTTGGTTGAGCGGTTGGTTCCGGTTGCGCTGTTGATCGGTTGCCTTCCAAGGGTGTGCTCGAATAATTCAAAGTTGCCGCGCTTCCGTTGTATGAATACACATCATAGAAATACACGGTGTTGGCGGTGAGTCCTGTATCGTTAAAGGTTGTTCCAGCGCCGATGGATACAACAGTGCTTGTACCGATCGTGTTTCCCACACTGTACGCAGTGGCATCGGCAGGAACATCGGTAGGATTGGAACCAGTCTTTCTCAGGATGAGGTATCCCGTTGGTGGTCCGGCTGCTGCGGTAAAAGAAAGATTCAGCGTCGATGTCGTCGGATTGGAGAAAACTAATGCAGTCGGCGCCGCTGGCTCATTCGACAGCGTGAATTTGCTACCGGCCAACGGGGAAGTAGTAAAGTAGTTAATGTTTGCGCTGGCACCATTGTATGACATGATCAGGTAGTAATACTCGGTTGCCGCAGTAAGTCCGGATTGTGCAAACGACGCAGCGCTGCCAACAAAAGCGACGGTGCTTCCGCCGATGGTGTTCCCGGCTGTGTAAGCTGTTCCATCTACAGGAAGATCTGTTCCCACTACAGGTGCTGAGCCTGCTTTGCGAATGGCGATGTAACCCGATGGCGGACCTGAGGCGGCGGTGTAACCAACGGTTGTGGTGGTGTTGGTGACAGCTGAAAAATTAATCACCGACGGTTGTCCTGTCGGTTCCGCTGAGAGTGTGGAGATCGATCGCGGATTGTTTGTCGCTGTTGCTGTGTTGTAGTTCGTTTGGGCTCCTGAACCATTTAATTCAAACACTCTGAAATGATATACGGTGGCGAGTGAAAGTCCGGTGATAGTAATCGGACCACTCCCTGCTCCTACTGCGAAATTTGAAGAGCCCAGGTTTGTGCCTGAGCCAAAGGTATTGTTGGCGGTGTAGGCCGTTGCATCTGCCGGCAGCACATCGACCGCTGCTCCAGCTTTGGCAACAACCAAACGTGAGGTACCATTGCCATTGGTGAAGTTGAGCGAAACGGAGTTTGTGCCGAAGGCGGTAAATGTAATGTTGCTGGCTTGCGTGCCGGGCTCAGCGGCAAGTGTTGTTGAACTTCCTTCCAGCGGTGATGCTGTCCGATAGTTGATGGAGGAGTTCACACCATTATACGCGAAGATGTCGTAGAAGTAAGTGGTGTTCGCGGCGAGTGAGGATTGATTGAACGTGGCCGCACTGCCGACGTAGGCCACTGTACTTGTTCCGATGGTGCTGCCAACTGTGTAGGCAGTTCCATCTACGGGAAGGTCCGTTGGTGATGAAACTGCTTTACGAAGAGCGATATAACCATCCGGTGGGCCTGCGGCGGCGGTGAAGGTGCAGGTGAGGGAGTTTGGTGTGATCGCCGAAAAAACTGGAAGCGTTGGTTGAGCCGTCGGTTCCGAATCCAGGTTCGCAAACAACTGACCCCACACCTCATTCTCGTTGTCGATGGTAATAGTAGAATTGTCATCGCCTCGCCATACGATCAGATATTCACTTTCTGTTGGATTGTATGCGACTGCTCCACTGGTCGCCGCATAGTTAGTGTTTCCAAGATCTCCGGCATCACTCAATCTATAATCGTTTGTACCAATTGCTGCGCCTGTATTGTCTAATAGTTGTAAATAAACTTCATTCTCTCCGTCTATAACAGAACCCGTGTTATCGTCGCCGTGCCAAGTCACCAGGAACTGTTGCAGGTTGGGATCATAAGCGACTTTCGGGTTGATAGCATCGAATGCAGCTGAACCATCATTTCCCATATCGCTGATCCGGAAGTCAGTGCCCGACTCCGTTCCGGCTGCCGTTACCAACTGACCGAAGATCTCGTTCTCTTCGTCGATCAACGGAGCGGTGTTATCGTCACCCTGCCAGACAATCAAATAATTATTACTTGTGCTATTGTAAGCGATGGCAGGGTTCGCCACTGAATACGAAATATTACCATCGGGGCCCATGTCACTCACGCGGACATCAAGACCCAATTCACTCCCCGTGGTACCGTTGAGTCTGTGGGCGTAAACTTCGAACTCGTTATCAACTGTGTGATCACCAAAAAACGCGACCATATACTCATTGTTCAATGGATTTGAGTTCCAAACAACTTTAGGACTGAATGCTCCAAAACCCATTGCGCTAACGGTACCTTGAGTCCCTGACAAACTTCCGTTTAGTGCGACATGTTGGGAATAAATTTCATAGTCATCATCCACCGAAATGTCTGCATACCAAACAACCATATACAAATCGTTAGTATCGTTAAATGTTACGGAAGGTTCGAATGCTCCCAGCAGCGCATTTCCGTTCGCTCCGGTTGTACTTAACTTAGCCATCGATACCGGCTTCTCTCCCAACTTTGTCGGATCAGCACTAATACGTTGTCCGAAAATCTCAAATTCGTTGTCGACCATTCCATTGCGGCCATCGTCACCATGCCAGACAACAAAGAATTCTGCCCCGGAAGAAACGACGTCAGGCTCAAATGCACCGTATGCCGTAGTCGCAGATCCATTCATGTCGCTTATTTGCAATTCCTCACCCGCTCCAGGATTGGAATCCAGCAGATCGCCCGTGGCTCCGGAAACCAAGCGCCCATAGATTTCACGTTCTCCTGTGATGACTCCTTCCCATACCACCAGATAAACGTTGTAGGTACTGCTATAAGCTATTGCTGGATTGAATACACTATAGTTGACAGCATCGCCACTTCCACCCATGAAGCTGATTCTGAAATCATTGGTTCCGATCTCGGGATCGATGGTGACCGGGTAAACAGCATTCGCTAGATCATCGAAAAGAATTTCTATAGAATACCGATCCGCTTCAACCTTCATTGTGGCCGGTATGGGTCTGTGATCGCCATCAAACGCAAACACCTTGCCTAACGTTATCTCTCCCTCGCTATCTTTCCACGTCCATTTTTCATTGGCGGATGTAAACTCTCCACTACTCGCAATTGTCCCCGTAACGACCAGCGGCTCACCCTTCTTCAAGAAAGGTTTACTCACCACGAATTGTTGTTCAATCGAATTCTCCTTCAAGATATATTCTTCAGTCCAGTGCTCGCGATCGTAGCTGATCCGGAGCGCCTGCGAATCATATTTCGGATGGGTTGAATTCTCGTCCGTTTCCCAAACCCATTGTGGTCCGGCATGAGGCTGAAACATCAGCTTACTGTCAGTAAAATTGACTGTGTACCTTGGATGAACGAGCATAAGTCCATGATCAGTCGGTAAAACCTGATTGACGGCTTTTCTAATGATCAAAGATTGTTGGTCACCTGCAACAGCATTCCCCCCGTTGTCATTCGTGATCGAAACATCTTCGACGTCAGCGAATGGCCTTGGCCCAAGCACAACGGTTATGCAAACAAAAAAGCAAAGAACAAATGGTTTCAGAATACGTCGCAATTTCATTGGAGAGTTTTTTCTAGTGGCTTTCAGTTACGGGCATCCGGATATTGTACCGGTATTCCGTGTAAAACAATCGGTAGTCGATTCGCTATATACACCTCCTGGAGCCCCTACGCGAATTCTAAACTTGTAGGGGCTAGCGCCGAGCGGGAAGTTCGTTGCGTTTATCGGAATTAAGATTGAGTCGTGCCACTTGGTGTTGGCCAAGCTCGAGTCATCTAGCGGAACCGAACCGTCGCCATTCGTCGTCGTAAAATCATCATCCGACCATTCTATAAAATAATCTGTTGCCGCGTTCGTATAAGTAGGGGGCGCGCCGGAGATATAAACCCACGAGACTTTGATATCTGTCCCAACCTTCTGAAAAGCAAGTATCGGTTTATTCATGGTACCATTGCCATTCATATACGGCTGAACAGCCCATGTAATTGAAACAGGTCCGGTACACGCCGCATAATTGTTACTGCAATCTTTATCATGTGGCGAAGCCGCACCGCCGGCAATAAATACGTAACTGTTTCGAATGTTGGTTCCATTAAACAATCGAACGCCGACAGGTGTGTTCGCTACGAGATTCGATATCATATAGGCTGTCTCACCCGTGCCGCATCCGCCAGTGCCCGAACAATCTGTTGGCCCAAAAAGAAGTCCCGACTTAGTTTTACTTATGACAGAAATTTCAACTGTTGCTGTTGTGGGCACGTTATTCGGCGTTGCCGCATTACACATTTTATAACAGGCTGGATTTGTAAATTCCATATCCATATTAAATACTGTGAAGTGGCGAATCTTTGCCTCATAAAATGTTTTCGCGTCATTCAGTATTCCGATGGTCGTCGTGTCTCTCACCCACTCGCCCGACTGGGGCTCATAGATCAATAAAGGAATACTATGTGGCAGCTCTTCACCATAAATAATTGAAAGCGTATCCACAGGAATTGAAAGTGTCGCGGTCTGTCCTTGTCTCAATTGAAGTGCTTTACCATTATAGGAGAAACTTACCTCCGCGGCACCGTACGTTCTCATAAATCCTCTACTGCCATCAGGGAAACGCATCGTGTAGTCTCCGGGCATGCCATCTGGAGAATATGTATCAACTGTACTGATCGACCCTTTTACACCGCGTCCAATTTTTTCTTCAGGGTTTTTTGGGTCGTACAGCGCACCGGCAGGAACGGAAATCGTTGCGCCAAGCTTCGGCGGTTGAAATTGCTCAATAGCCTCATAGGTATCGTTGATTTCCTTCGGCGCTACGAAGTCGATCAATCTTCCCTTATCGTCATGAACAAAAGGAATTGTATCTATCGGACTGCTTACAGAAGTAATTTGAGCGCTTAGTGGAATAGAAGCCGTCCGATTTTCGTCCCTTAAAAATATAACAGCGCTCGCGTCAACATCTTTGGTCGTGGCTTTAACCAGTGTGATGATAATATCGGATTGTGGCTTGTAAAATATTTTTGAAGCCGAGCCAAATTCAATGTTTGAAACATTCAATACATATCGCGTGGCACTATCAACACAGATTCTGAATTGTCCATCCTTGTCGGTTTTTACCGAATTTGAACCGACTTCAACTAATGCATCCTTGATCGCCGTTCCACTCTTGTCTACAACTTTTCCAGCAAGCGCCCGCTCACATGATGGTCGTCCGTTAGAGCAATAGCGCCAGAGTAAGAATGCAATCAGCAGAATCAGCAGAATGATGAGCAGTTTTTTCATAGGTTTAAAAGGTTAGGTAGGTTGGTATAAGTAGCGCGGCAAGTATTCTTGCCGGTTGATTCAATGGAAGGGACATACGTCTCCCAGGAAAGAAAATGTTTGAACAAGTAATGGTGCGACGGCCCATCGCGAAGCAGGTTAAAGTATAAACCAGAGTATCAGCTTCACTTTCCAACAGAAATATATCCTTGAGTCCAGGGGACCAAAAATCAAATCAATACGTTGGATGGGCTACGCCTTCAGAAGGGAAAATTTTGAAGGCATAGATAAAGGTATCGTTATTCGGCGCCATTGTCAAGAGCAGCGCCATAAATCAATTCTTACAGCCATCCATATAGACGTTGTGAAGGTCGGAAGACGTGATCTATGTGGCAATCCCAGAATGTGGGGAAAAAGATGTTGCCAGTTGCCGGTTGCCGGTTACCGGTTTGCAAAGTGTACTACTGGTGACTGGTAACTGGCGACCGGCAACGAGTCAGATTTTCTTAAACACCGCCGTCGCATTGTGTCCCCCAAACCCGAAGGTGTTGCTCATCGCCACACGGATGTCTTTGCGGATGCTTTGGCCGAGGACGATGTTTAGTCCGGAGGGAATGGCTGGATCGATATTTTGTGTGTTGATGGTGGGCGGAATGGTTCCTTCATGAATGGCTTTTATCGCGATAATGGATTCAATTGCGCCGGCGCCGCCCAATAAATGTCCTGTAGCAGATTTCGTGGCACTGATATGAAGTTTCTTAGTGTGCTCTCCAAAAAATCTCGATACGGCTTTCATTTCACTCTCATCACCCAGCGGTGTTGATGTCGCATGGGGATTGAGGTAATCTACATCGGTGGGTTGCAGTTCCGCATCTTCAAGCGCCCACTTCATTCCCAACAATGCCCCGGCACCTTCGGGATGTGTGGCGGTTAAATGGTAGGCGTCGGCTGACATGCCACCACCCATGACTTCAGCGTAAATGCGCGCGCCTCTTTTTTTCGCGTGCTCATATTCTTCCAGAATAAGCGCTGCTCCTCCCTCACCCATCACAAAACCATCGCGGTCAATATCAAATGGTCGTGATGCTGCTGATGGATTATCGTTTCGTGTCGAAAGCGCTTTGAGTGCGCTGAAACCTCCGATGCCTGCTTCATTCACCGCGGCTTCAGATCCGCCCGTGACAATGACGTCGGCTTTCCCCCAGCGGATGTAGTTCATCGCGTCGATCAGAGCGGTTGTAGACGTCGCGCAAGCAGAAACCGTCGTGAAGTTCAATCCCATGAAACCATACTTCATCGAAATCCAACCCGAAGCGATGTCTACAATTACTTTCGGAATAAAGTAGGGATTGATGCGCGGCGTTCCATCGCCCCGCGCATAGTCCATTATTTCTTGTTGAAAAGTATAGAAGCCTCCATTGCCTGAACCCCAGATCACGCCTACCCTGGTCTTGTCAATGGTATCGAGATTCAATCCCGAATCCAGAATCGCTTCGTGGCTCGATACCAATGCATACTGCGCAAACGGATCCAGTTTCCTCACTTCAGATTTTTCAAAATGATTCAGCGGGTCAAATCCTTTCACCTCGCAGGCAAACTTGGTTTTGAACTTTGTGGTATCAAAACGCGTGATCGGCGCTGCGCCACTCTTCGCAGCGATGAGGTTATTCCAAAAGTCTTTTACATTGTTTCCCAGCGGCGTTAATGCCCCGAGTCCTGTAACCACAACCCTTTTTTGCTCCTTCATCATGATGCTATACTAATTTGATTTAAAATGCTTTTGCAGTGCTTGACGATAATTTTCATGGGCTCGTCCGAACGCTCAGCCCGCGAAAACATCAGGGCGCCTTCTACGAGACAAAACCAGGTGTAAGCGATCTCCTGTGGTTTGATACCTTTTCTGAATTCTCCGTTTTGAATTCCTTCCTTAATTAATGACGCAATGTAGTCAACGACCGCGTGCAGTTCTTCGACCACTACCTTGCGCATGGATGTTCGATGATCGTCTACTTCAACAGCGGCATTCATTAATGGACATCCGCCATCCACCGGTGGATTGAAAACATATTTTTCGAAGAAGCTTAACAAGGCCAGCAATCGATCCTTGGCGGTGGTGAGGCCTTCCATTTCCAAACCCACTTGCGACTTCACGGTGATCATGGAATAGCGAAATGCTTGCACCGCCAGATCTCCCTTCCCGGAAAAATTTCCGTAGAGGGAACCTTTCGTCAAGCCGGTGGCCTTCTCAAGATCAGACAAGGTAGTACCGTCAAAACCCTTCTTATTGAACAAGGGAGCCGTTTTCTCCAAAATGTATTGGCGGGTCTGCTCGGCTTTGGACATGGGCACAAAAATATACCGATCGGTATATTTTTCCAAGCCTGGAGAATTAATTTCTTAGGATAAAAAAAGGCATGCAGTCTTGCACGGACTGCATGCGCACACCTATAGACAACGTGCTGAGGGGGATCTTTTTAAGCCGTTACGGCCGACAGCAACGTACTGGTTTTGAGAACCAACTCGGCTGAATTTTTAGCCTCCCATTTACGCAACAGGTTTTTACGATGGCTCTCAATCGTGTGATGGCTTACATTAAGCCGATCGGCAATCTCTTTCGTGGTCAGTCCATTCGCTACCAAGGCGAGGACTTCTTTTTCTTTGAGGGTTATTGTAAACATACAGAGCAGTGTTATTTGTGCCTTAATGATGGCGCGGAGAAGATGTAACCCACCGTTTTCAAAAAAAAAATAAAAAATGACACCGTAGTGGTTTACGGTGTCATTTGCATAGCGTCAACTCAGAATCAGTTCTTCTTGGCAATCACTGATTTATCCGCTCCAATGGGCGAAGCGATCTTGTCCTTTTTCCGGATGGCGTAGCCACCATCGTCGGTGAAGGAAACCATCATGGCCAACTGACCATTTTGCAGGGGTACGAAATATTCCGTGCTGTATTCGCCGGTCATCTCGTAGATACCACCCTGATCAAGCGGGCCGAACTTGGATTCGTACCGGGTCTCAACAGCTTCCAGCGAAGCCTTTACCTTAAGAGGAAGGGCATCAGCTGACTTAATTTTGCGACCGCTGGTGATAAGACTGCCCTCGCTATTAAAGTAAGCAAGCCAAGTCTCGTCGCCCATGCGAAATTTTGCCAACGCCACGCCCTTTTCGTGGGTTGACCATTTGATATTAGAGGCACCAATGAATTTCTCTTCGAAACTCTTGGTAACGCGTGCGTTTACTGTTGCATCTTGTGCAGACAGGTTAGACAGGCAAAGGATAAACAGTGCTGCCGAGAGGATGATGTTCTTTTTCATGACCTTTTGGATTTAAAGTTTGACCTTTTATGTCGGCGGCCCGATGATGTAACTTCCCTGCTTTCATGGAAAATGATTGGCATGGGCTGTATTCGACAAGGTACGCGCCTCCGAATCCTCCCGATTACAGCATGCACTCCGTTGCGCCACAGAAATGATGTCAACCCTATCCGATACCGTAGGTGGCGCGAGAGGT